>QFCH01000727.1_pt1 | contig 89486 bp, 86 predicted proteins | sample 5346071 | NCBI WGS metagenome assembly QFCH01 (sample SAMN09062255, study PRJNA434731) | Human gut metagenome, whole genome shotgun sequencing project. | isolation source: stool timepoint B chromium assembly | host: Homo sapiens | collected 2015
TCAGAGCAGTCAGAAAAGAGCAGTTCTGAACAAAAGCAGAACTGCTCTAAATGTGATTCTTCAAAATTGTACCAAGCCGCGGACTGATAGCCAGGATGTATATGGGGAAAGTATTCTTTTCATCTGGTGAAATTGTCGTAAATGGAAGCCGGGATGCAGGTGTTTCTAATGATAATCATGATAACCTGGAAGCCATTTTTGAAAAAAGGCATGCTTTTAAAGCCTTCTTCCGGAGGCTTGTTAAAGAAATATTTAGCAGAAACAGTTGCAGGTCAGGAAGTACCATATGTCTTTCCTATGTGCTGCATGCGTTGGCAGCCACATTCCGGGCAGATGCAGATATCCACTTTCCAGACTGCTTTTAGCAATTCAGCCATGGAGAGTCCTGTGTATCTGGCATGGAAACGCTGATGCCCCTGCAGAGTAAAGATTAGTTTCAGGTTTTTACTCTTGTACCGGTTATTCAGGAAGCCGTAATAGCGGATCTTTTGGAAGCCGTCAGGAAGCACATGCATCAGATACCTGCGGATGAATTCCGTATTGTCCAGAGTGACAGTCCTGCGTGGTTCTCCGGGAGCTTTCCCTCGGGCTGAAAATGTTACTTTCCTGTCATCAACAGACAGGATACGGCTGTTTGAGATGGCAACTTTATGGGTATACCTGCCAAGATACTCGATCGCGTTGCCAAAACCGTTAAAAGTTTCTTTGATATAGGGACACCATTCCTTACGGTACAGGTTGTCCCGGAATTCCGACCATTCATAGGAATTCCGGAGCTTTTCGCAGGAAGAGGAAAACACAAGCTGCTGCTCTTTATAAAGGGAATCCAGCCCGGCAAGATATTTTCCTTTAAATTTATCCCTGAGGACGCCGGCTGGGATAAAAAACTTCTTTTCCGATACCCGTATCTTATGCTCCGGTGTAAGGCCGCCGCCGGAAATAATACAGTGCATATGTACATGGTAATCCAGTTCCTGGTTCCAGGTATGGAGTACCTGGATGATCCCGGGTGTTGCACCGAGCCACTTTTTATCAGCAGAGAGCTCTAAAAGTGTCTGGGCGTAGCATCTGTGCAGGAGTGTATAGAGAAGCTGCTGGTTACAGTAGAGCAGGGGATTAAGTTCATGTGGAAGTGTAAAGACCACATGGAAGTAGGAGGCGTCGATGACTTCCGCCCGGCGCTTATCCACCCAGATCTCCTTGTTTACCGCCTGACAGTTGGGGCAGTTACGGTTCCGGTAGGAATTGTTGTGGAATTCAAGGTGTCCGCAGTCCGGACACTGGGAAATGTTGATCCCCAGTGCCCCGGACTTGCAGGAAAGGATGGACCTGGAAGTTTTCTGCTGTACAAAAGAGGGACGGGATCCCTGGTCCAGGAAATCCTGATAGGAGTTTTCCGAGATACTTCGGATCTTCGGGTTATTCATCCAGCATCCCTCCCATCTTTTCAAAGGGGCTTGGGGAAGAAGAAAAAGCCCCAGAAGAAAGGTGGACGTAGATGGCAGTGGAATTGATGCTTTTATGTCCCATAAGGGCTTTGAGGGTAAGCAGGTCCGTCCCGTCCTCATAATGATAAGTGGCAAAAGCATGCCGGAAAGTATGGCAGGTAAAGCGGTGTTCCCATCCCAGTTCCTTCTCGTGGGAACGGATGTAATCCGGGATACGCTGGTGGTCGATGGGCCTGGAAGGATCCCTTTTCTGTGGGAAAAGGAAATCCCGGGGCCGGTCCTGCCCGGGCAGGGAATACCAGTACCGGAGGATGAGCTGCCAGGCGGTCTCAGAGAGCTGGGCGTATCTGGAAGAACGGCTTTTGGAAGAACGGATGAGGATCCTTCCGTTGGAATGTTCAATATCACGGCATTTTAAATGGCGTACTTCCCCAATGCGCAGACCGGAAGAAAACATCAGGCAGAGAAGTGCTTTGAATTTCGGGTCTGTAATTGTAGAAAGGAAGGTCTGCATTTCCTGCCTGGTGGGAACAAAAGGCAGATAGGAATCAAACTTCCGGAATGGAAGCTGGTACGGATCCCAGGTCCTGCGCAGGACATAAGTGGTAAAAAAACGCAGCTGGGAAATACAGGCATTGACGGTACGGTCAGAGAGCTGCCGTTCCTTTTGAAGTCAGCGGATAAAATCCCGCAGTTCGGCCCAGGAAACCTCCTCCGGGGATTTGCCGAGGATATCAGAGAGATATCCCAGGTAAGCGGAGATGTAGGTGGAATAAGCTGTGAGGGTATGGTCGGTAAGACCACGGAGGGAGATCATCTCCCGGTACTGTTTTAAATAATCGTCCATAATAGAACCTCCTGAAATAGAATGAAATATTTGGAAAAATACGAACGGTCCTATTTTCAGGAGGAGGACGATAAAAAAATATATAAAATTGAAATATGTGGTTGTTGAGTTTAAAAATCCATGGTAACATAAGCATAGCAGTTTTCTTGTATTGTTTTAGGTTGTCTTGTGGTGATTCAACAATAAAACATATATAAAAAAACTGCTACTTTTATTTTCTAAAAAATGAAATTTTAAGAAAAAAGTAGTGGTTTCACGTACTTAGGGCTAGCCGCCGCGCTAGCGGCTTGGTACAATATAAATATAACACAGTTAGTAACAGGATTTGGTTCGATTCCAAACACCATCAAACCAATATTGGGAGCATTGTCGAATTGCCTAGTTTCTGGATTGATTTATGATGCAGTTAAACATATTTGCAAGAAAGGACTTGATTCGATGAGAAAAGAATATATATTATTATTTGGTCTGGGAGTATGCGATGGTGAGGTGTAATGGTTGCACGGTTTAACATACTAAGCAGACTCCCACCCAGACCACCAAAAACTCAGAGCTCATAAGGGCTCTTTTTCTTTTGCAAAAATCATGTCAGATCATATGTCTTGATGGAATTACCTTCAGTGCCCTTCTTAACGATGGTATGACAACCTATCGTAGTTCCCATAGCACGCAGTTTCCATTCGTCCTGGGTAGCGTTCAGTTTATCCAGTTCTTCTTGTCTTTTATCTTCATCTTCAATAGCTAATATTTCAGCTTTTTCTTTTTCATAGACATTTTTAAATTGACACCATTTCCTGAAAAAGTCCTGCATTGTAGGATTATCAAACGTCAGTGAAATCTTCTGCTCAGGTGTCTCAGCAAGTGAGAGGTTCACTGAATCATCAATAGAAAACAGCAGGGAGAGCACATCTCCGACTGTTTCAATATTAAAATCCAGAAAAACACTTACATTTAATCCCAGTGCAGTTGCTATCTTTTCTAACTGATCCGGTTTTGGATTCCGGATTCCAAGTTCATATTTTCTGATCGTACCTACGTTAATGCCGGACAGCTCGGCTAACTGTATCTGACTGTATCCTCTAAATTCCCTGAATGCCCGGATTTTTTTACCTACCATAATGCTGCCTCCTTAATAATATTTGTAATTCTATTCTAGCACAAAAGTGAATTATAGTAGAAAACATCAAAAGAGTCACAAAAGTGATTGGAAAGGAGGACAATATGAGAACTAATTATATGATGACTGTTGATGATGTCATGGAAGAATTAGGTGTGAAACGCAGTAAAGCATATTCTATTCTGAAGCAGCTCAATGATGAACTGGCAAAGGAAGGATATGTAGCAGTTCGTGGAAAGATTCCACGTCCCTACTGGGAAACAAAATTTTATGGATGCTCTCAGAGAGCAGTATGAAGGAGGAGTTAAGATGTCAGCTTACAAGGACAAAACACAGGGAACCTGGTATGTGAGCTTCCGTTATATTGACTGGACAGGAAAGAAAACGCAGAAGCTGAAAAGAGGGTTCAAGACAAAGAAAGAAGCATTGAATTATGAAAAGGAATTCATAAGAAAGACTGCAGCGGATATGAAAATGGAGATGGGAAGTTTCATCGAAGTTTATTTTGAAGACAAGAGAAAAGAATTGAAAGAAAATTCAATCCGGAATAAGCAGCACATGATGAACAAACACATTGTTCCTTATTTTGGAACAAGAAAAATGAATGAAATCACAAAAGAAAATTGAGGAAGAAGCAGAAAAACTGGGAATTAAAAAGAAAACACTGAGAAATGCAAAAATGGAACTGGGAATAGATTCCGTAAAACGTGGAAATCAGTGGTATTGGATGTTGTCAGAGTAGAAAAGGAAGATGGCAAGATGACCATATTTTAAGAATAGGGCATCTTGCCACCTTGAAAGGAGATCAGATGAAAAATAGAAATGTGCAGATTCCATATGAGTTATTCTTTCAGATTTTGCAATATTTTTTGATGGAGAATTACGAGGGCGAAGAAAGAATAAGGAAAGGATTAGAAAAGAAACTGAATGCAATGATAGATCGGGAGCTATACAGCAGGTACAAAACAGCACTAACAGAGGAAGAAAGAGAAAAGTCCAGGCAGGAATACCTGGAAAGGAAGGGAATACCGGAAAACTTTCGTTGGTAGAGATTCTTGCTGATCACTTTATAACAGGAGCGTGTCACGCACCTGTAAATATCAGACAAGGCGAAAGCCGGTAAGATACAGACGAGAGGTTATAGATTACCCGATTGTTTATAGGTAAATTATAGGTTGCGAAAGGGAGCCCTGAATCAGGCAATGTCATTTAGTTAAGACATTGAGTCGGCAGCCTCTTGCAGAGCAAGGTATATAAAAATATATACCCTGCTCTTTTTTTGTAAAAAATCCTTGACAAATATAGAAAAATTTGCGGCGAAGCCACTTAAATGTATTACATTTTGGAGGTAACGCTTATGATATTTGCGGAACATGTAAAAAACAAATTGTCATCTTTAATCCATGAAATGGCGACCGCCCCATGGTTGTTTTCAAAAAATCCAGAAGTTGATTTTTCACGGAACAGAAAACTTGATTTTGTATCTACAATTCAATTTCTTCTTTCTATGGAAAGTGGAAGCTTAAAAAAAGAATTGCTGGATTATTTCCAGTTCTCTGTCGATACCCCGTCTGCTTCAGCGTTCTGTCAACAGAGAAACAAACTACTTCTGGAGGCATTCCAGTTTTTGTTTTATGAATTTAATTCTTGTTTCTCATTCGAAAAAAAGTATAAGGATTATCAACTATTAGCTTGTGATGGCTCAGATTTGAACATTGCCCGTAATCCAAACGATGCAGGCACTTATTTTCAGTCTCAACCAACTGATCGGGGATTTAATCAGATTCATCTGAATGCTCTTTTCGACCTGTGCGAGAAGCGATATATTGATCTTGTGATACAACCTGCAAGGCTAGAAAACGAATCATTGGCAATGACACAAATGATTGACCGTTATAAAGGAGAGAAAAAAACAATTTTTATCGCAGACAGAGGATATGAAACATATAATATTTTTGCGCATGTCCAAGAAAAAGGAATGTATTATCTGATTCGTGTAAAGGATGGCGGTGGGGGAAGCATGACAGGAAGTTTTGACCTTCCTGATGAAAATGAGTTTGACCACGACATGCAACTTATATTAACCCGAAAACAGACAAAAGATGTGAAAGCTAAACCCCAAAAATTTAAATTTATTGCAAAATCCAGTCCATTTGACTATCTGGATTTATATGACAAAAAATTTTATACGTTGAATTTTAGAGTAGTAAGGTTTGCCATTTCAGAAGATTCGTATGAAAGTATAATTACCAATCTTCCAAAGGAAGATTTTCCAGTAGAAGAAATAAAGAAGGTTTATGCAATGCGATGGGGCATCGAAACATCGTTCAGGGAATTGAAATATGCTATCGGATTATGTTGCTTTCATTCAAAAAAGGTGGAGTATATCATGCAAGAAATATACGCACGTTTAATCCTTTACAATTATTGTGAGCTCATTACAATGCATGTAATAATCCAACAAAAAGGTACAAAACATGTTTATCAAATGAATTACACAATAGCAATTCATATATGTCGTTATTTCCTGCGAAACGACATTTCCCCATCTGACGTTGAGACGCTGATACAGAAGAATCTTTTACCTGTAAGACCCGGGCGTTCCGACCCTCGCAAAGTCAAGCCTAAGTCAGCAGTAAGCTTTCTGTATCGAGTTGCATAACATCGATAAAAGTATATCGTTAATTTAGGCAGATAGCAATCTGTCTTTTTGTGCTGCATAAATATAAGAGCAAGTTTTTATAAAAGAAAAATCAGGCAAAGATAGTGAATTTTCTACCTCTGCCTGATAGGAATACATCTGCTTAATGTCTTAACTAAATGACATTGGATGTGTGGGGACTTCCTTTTATAGGCATAAGGAGATGGCTTGTAGGCGCAGGCGCTGCAGGATTAGGGATTTTTATGATCGTTATTTTTTGTACACGTGTATGGGAAGCTATGCAGAATATGAATTCGACTTCTGTGTGTGCGGCAGTTGTCTGGGGAATGCTGGCGGTAGTTTATGGAACAGGATTCCTGAATTTTTGGAAAAATAGAAATTGATTTATTATGTGGAAATCTGTCGATGAAATGTGAACTTCCTTGATAATTAACTCTCGTTTGCATCAAAACAAGTAGAGAAGGCACTAAAAAAGCCTTAAATTTGGCAAAAAAGCACGTTTTATCTTGAAAAATCGAGTAAATATGGTAGAATAAAAGAGAAGTAATTAACTCTCGAAAGGCAGTGCCATGTATCTCGATTTTAAAGTAAAAATACCATCTGATTCAGCAGGGATAACTCGTAAAAAAATCAAAGGAACCACATACATTTATTACTCATATGAGCATAATTACAGTTCGGAAAAAGGATATACGGTTCCCAAGAGCACATCAATTGGTAAGTGTACAGATGATGAACCGGATCTGATGTATCCGAATACTAATTTCCTGAAGTTTTTTCCGTCTGAGGAACTTCCAGAAACAAAAGGTGGGGCTCACAGGAGCGGATGTCTTAGAATTGGTACATATTTAGTACTGCGTAGAATCATTGCAGAGTACCATCTGGATGAAATGATTGGAAACATAATCGGTAAGAATAGTGGCTTGTTTCTTGATCTGGCTGTGTATTCAATTATTGCAGAGAACAATGCGGGTCAGTATTATCCTGATTATGCATTTAATCATCCGCTATTCACAGACAGGATGAAAATCTATAGTGACTCGAAAGTTTCTGCCTTCATTAACAGTATTACAGGAGATCAAAGTCGTGCATTTTTAGATGAATGGAATGAAAAACAGGATCATAGCCAAAAGATATACATATCTTATGATTCAACAAACAAAAACTGCCAGGCAGGGGATATTGATTTTGTAGAGTATGGTCATCCCAAGGAAGATACCGGTGCACCTGTTATTAATTATTCTGTTGCCTATGACAGAAACAATGCAAAACCACTGTACTATGAGGATTATCCGGGAAGCATTGTAGATGTATCACAGCTACAGTACATGTTGGAAAAAGCAGGCGGTTATGGCTACAAAAATGTTGGTTTTATTCTGGATAGAGGATATTTCAGTAAAGAAAATATACACTACATGGACAAATACGGATATGAGTTTGTCATTATGATGAAGGGTATGAAAGAACTTGTAAAAAGTCTTGTCTTGGAAGTAAAAGGAACTTTTGAGGAAGACCGGAGATACAGTATCAGAGACTATAAAGTAAGTGGAATTACTGTAAAAAAACAGCTTTATCCGTCTGATGAAAAAGAACGTTATTTCCATATTTTTTACAATGACAGAAAGAGAAGCAGTGAACATGAGGCTATCGAAGCAAAGATTGACCGCATGGCTGAATGTCTTCATAAACATGAAGGCACAAAATATGAGATCAAAGGCAGTGGTTTTGCAAAGTACTTTGATCTGATCTACTATAATAAAGGAAAAAAAGATGAAAAGTTCATGTATGGACGCGAGCTTTGTGATGTAATCAATGAAGAGATACGTCTGTGTGGCTATTTTGTTATTATAACCTCAGAAAAAATGACAGCTGCTCAGGCCCTGGAGTTATATAAAAGCAGAGATGCATCAGAAAAGTTGTTCCGTGGAGATAAATCCTATCTTGGAAACAAAAGTTTCCGGGTACATACAAGCGAGTCGGTACATGCAAAAATATTTATAGAGTTTGTGGCACTGATTATCCGGAGCAGGTTTTATACTTGTCTGAAGGAACAGATGCAAAAGAACGGAAAGAAAAATTATATGACTGTTCCAGCGGCAATCAGAGAACTGGAAAAGATAGAACTGATCCGGCAGAGTGACCGTGAATATCGCATGGATTATGCAGTTACAGCTACACAGAAAGAAATACTGAAGGCATTTAACATGACAGCGGCGAATATCAGGACGCAGGCATCAGTGATGAATGAAGACCTGATGAAGATAGAGAAAGAAGGCTAAGAAGAACCATGGCAAGAAGAAGCATTTCCATAGAAGAAAAGATTGAAGCACAAAAAGAACTGGTTTCAAAAGCAAAAGACGACAGATATGAAGCAGAACTGGATAAGCTTGAGAAACTGATGAGAAAAAGAGATGAACTTCGTAGCAAGGAACTGATGGAGGCATTTACCAACAGTGAACGTTCTTTTGAGGAAGTGATGAGATTCCTGTCAGGAAATGAGGTGGATGATGAATAATCAGTATTTGATGAAGGTATATCCTGCCGGTAGAGGGCGGGATGTTTACAGAAATATCGAAATTTGCGGTAATAGCACATTAAATCAGTTATGCGGGGCTATCCTGGAATCCTTTGATTTTATAGACGAGCATCTATATGAATTTTGCATGGACAACCACATATATAGTGAAGATGCATATCAGTCAGATCCTGAAGGAGAGGAACCTTCAGCTGATGTTACTCTGGATGAAGTTGGACTTTGTAAAGGGCAGAAATTTACACTTCATTATGATTTTGGAGATGATTGGATGTTCACAATTACAGTGTCTAAGATTGTTGAAGTTCAGAAAGATTTCAGCCCTCGTATAGTTAAAGCAAAAGGAAGTATTCAACAGTATCCAGATTGGAATGAAGATGAATTTGACTATGAATAATACGGTGTTTAAACATAACGAGAGTTAATTTTTTGGAAAGTTAACATTAAACTATCTGAAGAGCAGGAATTAATTTTCAACTGCTCTGCTCAAGCTTTGTTTCCAGTGAATTTAACAGTCCAGCATCAAACACTGATGTGGATGGAGATGTTGTTGATTTTATAATTTACCTATACTTATATATAAAAGTGCAAAAATTGCATCTTATATTGACAATAGTGTAATTTTTGCACTATCATATATATGGAGGTGCAACTATGGGCGAATTAAAGGATTTGAGAAAAGAGAAAAAAATGACACAGCAGGAAGTTGCGGATTTGGCGGGGATTTCACTTCGTTCTTATAAAACATATGAAAATGATGAAACAAAGAGCGATTCTATCAAATATAAATATCTTATGGAGCAGCTAACAAAAGTCAATTTTATTGATGAAGAACATGGTCTGTTAGATGTAGATGATATTAAGAGAAAGTGCACCAAAGTTCTGGAACAGTACGATGTAAATTTCTGCTATTTGTTTGGCTCCTATGCGAAAGGTAAGGAAACACCTACAAGTGACGTGGATCTGCTTATTTCTGCAAATATAAAAGGATTAAAATTTTATGGTTTGGTGGAAGAATTGCGAACAGTTCTTCATAAGAAAGTGGATGTTCTGGATATGAACCAATTGAAAGAAAATTTGGAATTAACAGAAGAGATCTTAAAAGACGGAGTAAAAATTTATGGATAATATAAAAAATAACATATATTATATCCAAAAGATAAGAAAAGATTTAGAATTTATTGTAGAACATATGCGGGATGTGAGCATGGAAGAATTGAATGTAAATGAAGTGTTACTGGATTCAATGCTTTTTCGCATGATTCAGATTTCAGAAAATGCAAAAAGGCTGACAGATGAATATAAGCTGTCTCACAGTCATATTCCGTGGAGTGCACTAAGCGGTATGAGAAATCGTATTGTTCATGATTACGGAAATGTGGATTTAAATATTGTATATGAAACCTTGAAAAATGATATGCTGGAATTGTTGACACTTTTGGAAGGTTAAAAAGATAAAAATTACAGGACTGATGTGATGATCAGTCCTGTAATTTTTAGACGGGAACCCCCTGCCTTCGAACAGGAGAAAATTTCCTGGCGGTACCGATCAGACTGCACTTGCGGAAGCGAGCAGTTAATGATTCCATGAGGATTACCTTTTTCTGGCGTGCTTTATTCTAAAATACAGCAGGAATGCGTATTACGGTCATGGATAAAAACAAAACTTTCTGCATGGCTCTCCGGTTTCTTGGACAGACTAAGAAAATATGATGACAAAAATTTACCAAGAGATCGGAGGAATTGGATGAGGCAGTCTGGTCCTATGTCAAGATTTAGTACAAGTTAAAATGAGGTTTTCCTCATCTTAACCTGCCATCTGCAATTCGCCTTGTTGAAGCCTACGATACAGCTCTTCATAATCGTTTGGAGACATATAATCACAGTGACTATGAATTCGTTTTGTATTGTAGAATGCTTCTAAATACTCGAAAATCAAACGATATGCATGCTCATAATCTCGAATCTTAAACCGATTCAGCCATTCTCTCTTAATCAGGGAATGGAACGACTCAATACATGCGTTATCCCATGGATATGCCTTTTTAGAATAACTACACTGCATGGTTGCGGTTACACGTTTGTATTCTTTTGATACATACTGGCTGCCACGATCTGAATGTAGAATCAAAGGCTCATCGATATTGCGTCTTGCTTTTGCTTTTTTTATTGTTTCAATCACGCAGGATACTTCTAATGTTTTAGAAAGTGTCCAGGCAATGATTTTTCTGGAATATAAGTCCATAATACTGGTCAGATAAACAAATCCGTCTATCGTCCAGATATAAGTAATATCAGAACACCAAACAGCATTTGGTCGTTCTGGGTTAAACTGTTCATCAAGGATATTTTTTAATTCGCTGCTGAAGTCAGAATCTTTGGTCGTGATGGTCCATGGCTTGACTCCATTGAGCTTTGATGCCCATTTGCTTCATATACTTACCAACGGTACGCTCGGAGATGATTTCTCCTGATTTACGCAATTCCCTGGTGATTTTAGGGGCACCATAATTCTGTTTTGATTCATCGTAAATATCTTGATTTTAGCTTTTACGGCTTCACGTCTTTTTTCTGTATTAGAAGGAACACGTTTTAGCCATGCATGATAACCAGAACGAGAAACGCCAAGATGTTTCAACATTCCGGAGACAGAAACCCGGCGTTTTGCCTTATGGGCAGTTTCTGCCATCTCCTTAACTTCGAGATAAATGGCTTCCGTCATTTTCCCAGAATGTTGATTGCTTTTTTTAATACTTCAAGGGCATCCTGTGCATCTCGTAATTCTCGTTTTAATCGTGCGATTTCTTTTGCTTCATCAGAAGCATAGTTACCGGAACCACGGCTTTCAATATCACCTGTTTCACGCAGTTCTTTCTGCCAGCGTGATAATGTCTGCTGACTGATTCCTAAGTTTGTAGCACAGCCTTGCAGTCCTAAGTTCTTGTGATCATGATAATACTGGACTGCATCCAGCTTAAATTGTTTGTCATAGTGCTTTGCCATAATGAGATCCTCCTTCAGTGCGGTACCTACATTGTACCATGATTTTTCTTATAAGGAATTCTCATTTTGACTTGTACTATTTATATTCTAGCACCAGTCAATCTGGGAAAGGGATGTGGAATTTCCCTCTTTTCCGAAGCTTGAGGGAGATATAAAGACGGATGTGCTGGTTATTGGCGGCGGTCTGTGCGGAGTACTTTGCGCCTGGTTCCTGAAGCAGGCAGGAGTGGATTATGTGCTTGTGGAAGGAGATGCTGTGGGGAGAGGGGTTACCTGTAATACAACGGCAAAGATTACCTCTCAGCACGGGCTGATTTATGAAAAGCTGCTGCGTACACAGGGGAAAGAGAAGACGCTTCAGTATCTGGACGCCAACCAGTGGGCTCTGGGCAAATACAGGGAGCTGGCAGAGGAAACAGAGTGTGATTTTGAGGAAAAGGATGCCTTTGTTTATACTCTGACAGACTGGCGGAAAATAGAGCGGGAGGTGCAGGCTTTGGAGACTCTTGGTTTTTCGGCGGAGTTTGTGCAGGAGGTAAATCTGCCTTTTGACACTGAAGGAGCGGTGAAATTTCCACGCCAGGCACAGTTTCAGCCCAGGAAATTTCTGGCTCATATTTCCAGAGACCTGAATATTTATGAGCATACCTTTATCCGGGAGCTTGCGCCGGGATGCGCCCGATATGACGGGGGAACAATCACGGCCAGACGGATGATTGCAGCAACACATTTTCCTTTTCTGAATAAGCACGGCGCATATTTTTTGAAATTATATCAGCATCGTTCCTATGTTATGGCACTGAAAAATGTTTCAGATGTAAGGGGAATGTATGTGGATGAGGCGCAGAAGGGCATGTCCTTCCGCAATTACAAAGATTATCTTCTGGTAGGTGGGGGAAGCCACAGAACTGGAAGAAAAGGGGGAGGCTGGGAAGAGCTTCAGGAGTTTGTGCAGGAGTATTATGGTATTGGTAAGGCGGACTATTACTGGGCGACCCAGGACTGTATGAGTCTGGACGGCATCCCTTATATTGGAGAATACTCCCGGAACACACCGGGGCTGTATGTGGCATCCGGTTTTGGAAAATGGGGAATGACTACCTCCATGGCAGCAGCGCATATTCTGACAGAGATGATCTGCGGCCGGGAAACAGGGTGGGAGGCAGTTTTTGATCCATTGCGAAGTATATGGAAACCGCAGCTGTTTGTAAATACACTGGAAGCTCTGGCAGGGCTTCTCACTCCTACTATGAAGCGCTGTCCCCATATGGGCTGCGCGCTGAAGTGGAATCCTCAGGAGCACACATGGGACTGTTCCTGCCACGGCTCCCGGTTTGAAGAGGATGGAAAGCTGATCAACAATCCGGCTGCCGGAGATGCAAATGTGGCGAAATAGACTGGTTTTGTACAATCGCTTTTCAGAGGGATTTACCAATTATCTAAAAAGCAGGGAAAGATAAAGGGCCCCCTTATGTGAAAATATTCTCCCTTGCATTTATCGGACTTGCAGTTTATAGTGAAATTATAACTGACAGTCAGGTTTCGCAGCGGAAAAGGGGAGGAATGTTTATGTTCACATTATTAAATTCCGAAAGTCTGTGGATCGGAACAGACATGAAATTATTTAACAAAATCCGTGAACAGCTGGAACAGGCCGGGATCACCTACAAACATAAGGTAAAAAACCGGATGGGCCAGTGGGCCGGGGCGGGAACCATGCGCGGAAGAACAGGAAGCGCAGGTATGCCTGCAGATGAGATATATGAATATGAAATTCTGGTTCACAAAAATGAACTGGAACAGGCAAAGAAAATTACAGGGCTGATGTGATCATCAGCTCTTTCTTTATAAATAAAAATTTGATGAAATAAGTAAGTCCTGTTTTTCGTCTAATGTATATAAGAAAACAGAGAGGAGAGCTGTGATGAAAATGGAAGAACTGGTAAAAAGGGCTAAAAGAGGGGATCCCTCTGCTTTTGCGGAGCTGATCAGGCTGTGTACACAGAGCATGTACCGAGTGGCCTGGGCGTATCTGGGAAATGATGAGGATGTTGCGGACGCCATTTCGGAAACTGTTCTGGTGTGTTACGAAAAGATGGAAACCCTGAAAAAAGACGCTTATTTTAAAACCTGGATGATACGGATCCTGATTAACCAGTGTAAGGATATTTTAAAACACAGAAGCAGGATACAGTCAAAGGCAGAAATGCAGGAATCTGCTTTTGAGGACAGCGGGTACATAGACTGTGAATGGAAAGAGGTTCTTTCCTGCCTGGATGAAAAATACCGGATCATTCTTCTTTTGTATTACACAAGAGAAATGGATACAAGAGAAATCGCGGAGCTTCTGGATATCAGCCGCAATACGGTGACTACCAGGCTGTCCAGAGGCAGGGAACTGCTGAAACGGGAGCTGGAAGGAGGAAAAATCTATGGATGACAAATTATTTGAAATTTTTTCGGGAAAAACAGAGGTGCCGGAGATCGTTACAGACAGGATAGAGGCAGCCCTTAATAAAATTCAGGAACAGCAGCCGGATTTCGGAAGAGATAAAATTGCTTCCTTCTCTCCCCAGGGCAGAAGCCGTAAACGCAGACGTGTCCTGATCTTATCCTTTGCCGCTATCCTGATTTTGGGCGTGTCTGTTTTTGCAGCAGAAAAATATCTGGGGATCACAGATTTCTGGAAGCTGAGAGGACAGGAGCTGCCGGAAAATGCGCAAAGTGATATTAACAAGGAAGTTACTTATAAGGAAACAGGAGATTCTATGATTAATTTTTCAGTGAAAGAGGTTCTGGTTCAGGGAAACAGTATTCATGTTTCTGCACGGGCAGAGGCGTTGGAACCGGGAAAATACCTTCTGATTCCACAAGATGCTATGGAAGAAGACTCTGTATATTACCTTGGTAAGGAAGGGGACATGACGATTGGTCAGTATTTAGAGAAGCATAATCTGGAGCCTGTCAGAATTGGGTTTGGTGTAAAGCATGGAGGGGAGAATACAATTTTTACAAATTCTATGGATTTCGTTCTTACAGAGGATGACTGCATGGAAATCTATGTTTCTGCAGAAAGAGAATCCACAGAAAGTGAATTTCCCGAGGAGATCATCTGCATGGGAACTGCGTACTTGGAAGACGCCAAAAGCGCGGCAGATGTAATGAAAACAGAGCTTCATGTAACTCTTCCGGAAGAATCAGCACAGGAAACAGATGCTTCTGAAACTCTTCAGATGTATCAGGAATGAGAATAGGGAAGTCTTTTCTTTTTTACAAAGATTTTACGCAGGCAGGATTTTGGTTTTAACTTTCCCTGCCTATAATGACACTTGTCAATGAGAAATACAAAACATTATTTATAAAAAAGAGGAGACTTATCATGAAGAAAAAAATCGTAGGAATTTTAGCAGCAGCAGTAATCGGAACAACAGCATTTGCAACTGTAGCAAGTGCGGCAAGCGGAACGATTAATGTAATTTCCCGTGAGGATGGTTCCGGAACAAGAGGCGCTTTTATTGAGCTGTTCGGCATCCAGGAAGAAAAAGACGGCGAAAAAATTGATATGACAACAGTTGATGCCAGCATCACAAACAGCACTTCCGTTATGATGACAACTGTAGCAGGCGATGAGAATGCAATCGGATATATTTCTCTTGGATCTCTTAACGATACTGTAAAGGCTGTAAAAATCGACGGAGCTGAGGCAACTGCTGAGAACGTTGCAAATGATACATATAAAGTTTCCCGTCCGTTTAACATTGTAACAGGCGAGAAAGTAAGCGAGGCAGCACAGGATTTTGTGAACTATATTATGAGCGAAGAAGGTCAGCAGATCGTTGAGGACAACGGTTATATCAAAGCTGATGCAGAAGCAAAACCTTATGAGGCAGCAGATGTGGAAGGTAAGGTTGTTGTAGCTGGTTCCTCCTCCATCTCTCCTGTAATGGAAAAACTGAAAGAGGCTTATGAAGCAGTGAACAAAAACGTTACAGTAGAGGTTCAGCAGAGCGATTCCACAACAGGAGTTACATCTGCAGCAGAAGGCATCTGTGATATCGGAATGGCTTCCCGTGAACTGAAAGATGAGGAAACAGAGATGAATCTTACAGCTACTGTAATTGCAAAAGACGGTATTGCGGTAGTAGTAAATAATGAAAATGAGGTTGAGGATCTGACAAGCGATCAGGTAAAAGCAATTTTCACAGGCGAGACAACAGAATGGGAAGATCTGGCAGAGTAATAAAACCTGCATAACATGACAGAACGCAGAGGAGCCCGGAAATCCGGGCTTCCGTTCTGCAGTCAGGAAGTTAGAGAGGAAGAAATCATTTTATGAATAAAATCAAAGAACGGGGAATGAAAATTGTATTTATGGTTGCTGCCTGCGCTTCTGTACTGGCAGTATTCCTGATCTGTCTGTTTCTTTTTGCCAGCGGAATTCCGGCAATTGGAAAAATAGGTCCTCTGGAATTTCTTTTTGGAACAGAATGGCGGCCCTCCAACGATCTGTATGGAATTTTTCCAATGATCGTGGCAAGTATCTATGTAACCGGGGGAGCAATTCTGGTAGGAGTTCCCGTAGCTCTGCTTACGTCTGTATTTATGGCCCGTTACTGTCCGAAAAATATCTACAGACCGTTAAAATCAGGTATTGAACTGATGGCAGGAGTTCCTTCTATTGTGTATGGATTTTTCGGTCTGGTGGTCATGGTGCCAATGATCCGGGAAACCTTTGGAGGAACAGGAACAAGCTGGCTGGCAGCGTCCCTGCTTCTTGGAATTATGATTCTTCCAACCATTATCGGACCTACAGAATCAGCGCTCCGCAGTGTTCCGGAAAGCTATTATGAAGGCTCTCTGGCTCTTGGGGCAACAAAGGAACGCAGTATTTTCCGCGTAATGCTTCCGGCGGCAAAATCCGGTATTCTTGCAGCTGTGGTTCTTGGAATCGGACGTGCCATTGGCGAGACCATGGCGGTTATCATGGTAGCAGGAAACCAGGCGAGAATGCCCCAGGGAATTCTTAAGGGACTGCGTACTATGACTGCAAATATTGTTACTGAAATGGGATATGCGACAGGTATGCACAGAGAGGCGCTTATCGCTACAGGTGTGGTGTTGTTTGTCTTTATCCTGATCATTAACTTAAGTCTTTCATTACTGAACAGGAGGGCGGAAAATGCAAACTAATGCTGCGGCTTTGAATTCACAGGTCAATTCAAAAAAGAGAAACAGCTCTTCCCTTACAGATCAGCTTCGTTCCTACCTGCGCCATCCGGGCTCCGGTATTCTTGCTCTTCTGACAGGACTGGCTGCAGTACTGACCTTTGCGGTACTGATCTTTCTGGTAGGGTATATTCTGATAAAAGGTATTCCTTATCTGACACCTGAGCTTTTCAGCTTTGAGTATAATTCTGAGAATGTATCTCTGATGCCTTCTCTTATCAATACCTTTATTATGACTGTTCTGACACTTGTTATTGCGGCTCCCATAGGCATTTTTGCCGCTATCTATCTGGTGGAATATGCTCAGAAGGGCAACCGTCTGGTAAAGGTGATCCGTATTACAGCAGAGACACTTTCCGGTATTCCTTCTATTGTATTCGGACTTTTCGGTATGCTGTTTTTTGTGACGGCGCTTCAGTGGGGAATGTCTCTTATGGCAGGTATTTGTACCCTGGTGATCATGGTTCTTCCCCTTATTATGAGAACTTCTGAGGAGGCTTTGAAGGCAGTTCCGGATTCTTACAGAGAGGCCAGCTTCGGACTGGGAGCAGGAAAGCTGCGCACGATTTTTACCATTGTGCTTCCTTCAGCGGTTCCGGGGATTCTGGCAGGAATTATTCTTGCAATCGGACGTATTATCGGTGAAACAGCAGCCCTTCTTTATACTTCAGGAACAGTTGCCCAGGTTCCCGATCTGATGGGATCCGGACGTACACTGGCTCTTCACATGTATGTGCTTTCCAGTGAAGGTCTCCATATGAATCAGGCATCTGCCACAGCGGTTGTAATTCTTGTTTTTGTACTGGTTATTAACTGGCTGTCAGGAAAAGCAGCAAAACGAATTGCGAAAGGATAAGGATACATGAGTAATAATACAAAGCTTTCTATTGAAAATATGAATCTTCATTACGGCAGTTTCCATGCCTTAAAAGACATTAATATGCATATTCCGGAAAAGGAGATCACTGCTTTTATCGGGCCCAGCGGATGCGGAAAATCAACTCTTCTTAAATCTTTGAACAGAATGAATGACCTTGTTGAGGGCTGTGTGATCACAGGAAAGGTGGAGCTTGACGGAGAAGATATTTACGGGGATATGGACGTGAATCTTCTGAGAAAAAGAGTGGGAATGGTGTTTCAGAAGCCCAATCCATTTCCAATGAGTATCTATGACAACATTGCCTACGGCCCCAGAACCCACGGCATCCGTTCCAAGGCAAAACTTGACGATATTGTGGAAAAATCTCTTCGGGATGCTGCAATCTGGGATGAGGTAAAGGACCGGTTAAAAAAGAGCGCTTTGGGAATGTCCGGAGGCCAGCAGCAGAGGCTCTGTATTGCAAGGGCTCTGGCAGTGCAGCCGGAGGTTCTTCTTATGGATGAGCCGACCTCTGCCCTTGACCCTATTTCCACCTCAAAGATCGAGGAGCTTGCAATGGAGCTGAAAAAGGACTACACCATTGTTATGGTAACTCATAATATGCAGCAGGCAACACGTATTTCTGACAAAACCGCTTTCTTCCTTCTGGGAGAAGTGATAGAATTTAATGATACAGATACTTTATTCTCCATGCCTGCGGATAAAAGAACGGAAGATTATATTACAGGGAGGTTTGGCTGATATGGCAACACGTTTTGAAAGACAGCTGGAAGAGCTTCATGTACAGATCATTACCATGGGAAGTCTCTGCGAAAAGGTAATTGCTCTTTCTGCAAAGGCGATCCAGGGCGAGGACTGCGCCGGAGAGGTTTTTGAAACAGACAGAGAAATCGACGGACTGGAGCGGGAGATCGAGGCCATCTGTATGCGGCTTCTTCTTCATCAGCAGCCGGTGGCAAGAGATCTTCGTGAGATTTCCGCGGCTCTGAAAATGATCTCTGATATGGAACGCATCGGAGACCAGGCGGCAGATATTGCAGACCTTTCCAAGTTTATTGACCGAAGCGTTGTGGAGATTCCGGATGAAATTGCCAGAATGGCGGAAAAAACCGTTCATATGGTAACAGAAAGCATTGACGCGTTTGTAAAAGCGGATCTGGCGCTTTGCCGTAAGGTTATTGATGATGACGATCTTGTAGACGAGCTGTTTAATCAGGCAAAAAACAAGCTAGCTGATCTGATCTACAAAAATATGGATGCCAAAGCAGGGCTGGATCTTCTGATGACTGCAAAGTACATGGAGCGGATCGGAGACCATGCGGTGAACATTGCGGAATGGGTGGAGTATTCTATTACAGGCATTCACAGAAACAATGAGCACCAAATGGGAGGAAATAAGAATTGACAAAGAAGATTTTTAAGTCTACAGTTCTTGCTTCAGCAGCAGTTCTGATACTGGGGGTTGCCTTTGTTATGGGAATTCTTTATCAGTATTTCGGAAAGCAGCTGAACAGTGAGCTGGAAAAGGAAGCCAGATATCTGGCTTACGGAGTAGAGAAGCAGGGGCAGGAGTATCTGGAGCAGATCAAATACGGTGATTCCAGAATTACTTATATAGATGAGAATGGAAATGTCCTGTATGACAATACAGCAGATGAAAACAAAATGGAGAACCATAAGAATCGTGAAGAGTTTCAGGAGGCGCTGAGCAAGGGCAAAGGCGAGGCGGTACGTATGTCTGACACTCTTTCAGAAAAGACAGTCTACTCTGCAATAAGGCTTTCCGATAATTCTGTCCTTCGTGTATCCAGTACACAGTATTCTGTATTTGCTCTGATTCTGCAGCTTGTACAGCCGGTACTCTGTATTATTTTTGTAATGCTGATCATAGCAGGAGTGATCGCGTCAAAGGTTGCTTCAAAGATCGTGGAACCCATCAATGAACTGGATCTGGAAAAGCCCGAAGAAAATGAAATTTATGAAGAGGTGGCTCCTCTTCTGGGAAAAATAAACCGGCAGAACCGCCAGATACAGAAACAGCTGGAGGAAGCAAGGAGAAATCAGGAGGAGTTTTCTATTATTACAGAAAACATGCAGGAAGGCCTTCTGGTGATCGATTCTTATACTATGATACTTTCCGGTAATTCAAGCGCCTGGAGGATTTTTCAGGTAAATGAACCCGGCATAGGCCAAAGCGTATACTCTCTTGACAGAGATGAGAATTTCAGAAAGGTGATAGAACAGGTTCTGGAGGGAAAACACGGAAACGCTCTTCTTCGTCTGGATAATGAATTTGTGCAGCTGATCGCAAATCCGGTTACAAGAGACGGAAAAACCGTAGGCGCAGTGCTGCTTCTGATGAATGAAACAGAAAAAATCCAGCGAGAAAACCTCAGAAGGGAGTTTTCTGCAAATGTTTCTCATGAGCTGAAAACACCTCTGACCTCTATTTCAGGTTTTGCCGAGATTATTCAGGACGGCTTTGTGAAGGAAGAGGATGTGAAAAAGTTTGCAGGCAGGATTTACCGGGAGGCTCAGAGGCTGATCCAGCTTGTGGAGGACACCATTAAGATTTCTCAGCTTGACGAAGGAGAAAATCCTTATGAGTGGGAAAATGTGGATATCTATTCCGTTGCCCGGAATGTATGTGGAAACCTGAAAGAAATCGCGCAGAAAAAGAACGTGCATCTTTACATTGACGGAGAAAGACTGATCTGCCGCACTGTGCGTCCGATTTTTGAGGAGATTCTTTATAATCTCTGCGATAATGGAATCAAGTACAATAAGGACAATGGCACAGTGACCATTCATCTGAAAGATATTGGCAATGCCATTCAGATTTCTGTGGAGGATAATGGAATCGGAATCCCGAGAGAGGACAGAAACCGGGTGTTTGAGAGGTTCTACCGGGTGGATAAAAGTCATTCCAAGGAGATCGGAGGAACCGGCCTGGGACTTTCTATTGTAAAGCACGGAGTTGCCTTCCTGGGAGGAACACTGAAGCTGACAAGCGAAGTGGATTCAGGAACTGAGATTACAGTGACCCTGCCGAAACAGGCATAATCATACCCTGCAGGACAGGATGGATTTCCGGGAAAAGGAACTGTCGGAGGACTGCAGTGAAAGTAAAAAGAGTACGGACATCATACCAGATGATGTCCGTACTCTTTTTGTGGTGCGCCTGGCGGCGCACGTTTCTAACGGGTGAAAGTCCCGAATCCGCCCGGTAGCGGGAAGGATATAGCCGAAGGCAAGGGTGTCCATCGTGAGGTGGAATCTGAAGGAAGCCGGATGTGGGGAACCAACTAACCTACGGGCAAACCTCCGGTCTGACGGAAAGAAATCGTATATAAGGCTGTACATGAGGGTAAGTCTGCCACACAAGATGAAGCCCGATAGCTACACGGAATCATGTGCAGTAAATGCGGCAGATGGATGGAGGGAAAGAAACGTGTGGTACCCAGGGAGGTCTGTACGGAACGCTCTGAAAAGAGTAACCGTTACCGGAAGGTAACGCTGAACGTACAGAAGTCAGCAGAGGCCACAGTAGCTGGAAGTTTTTTTTTCGGCGAAGGGCTGAATCAATAGGAGTCTTTAGTACGACAGGGAAAGGGGGAATGGGCAGATGGGTACAGAAAACATAGAAAGCTGCTCGCAAAGAGATAGCGCGGAACGCAAAGGGTATGTGAGAGCGCACCGCTCATTCAACCGGATATGGAAGGAAAGGGACAGTGCAGAGCCGGACCTCTTAGGTAAGATACTGGACAGGGACAACCTGAACCGGGCTTACAAAAGAGTAAAGGCAAACAAGGGAGCGCCGGGAGTAGATGGAATGACCATTGAAGCGGCACTGCCGTGGCTAAAGGAGCATAACCAGAAACTGACAGAGAGAATACGAAAGGGAAAATATACCCCTACTCCTGTCAGACGAGTGGAAATCCCGAAGCCAGACGGAGGAAAGCGGAAACTCGGCATCCCGACCGTCATCGACCGCATCATTCAACAGGCAATGCTCCAACAGCTTATGCCAATCTATGAGCCGCTGTTTTCGGATGACAGCTTTGGCTATCGTCCGGGAAGAGGGGCAAAAGACGCCATTTACAGGATAAAAGAGTACATCGAACAAGGCTACATAAGGGCAGTCGTCCTCGACTTGTCAAGGTACTTCGACACGCTGAACCACACAATCCTCTTAAATCTGCTGAGAAAGCAGGTAAAAGACGAGAGGGTCATACAGATGGTAAAGCGATATCTGAAAGGCGGAGTGATGGAAAACGGTGTTGAAACAGAGACAGAAGAAGGCTCCCCGCAGGGAGGGAATCTATCCCCACTCTTAGCAAATGTGTATCTGAATGAATTCGACTGGGAGTTTCACAGACGGGGCGTACCGTGTATTCGCTATGCAGATGATATCGTACTGTTGGCGAAGAGTGAACGGGCGGCGGAACGACTGTTGGAGAGCAGTACGAAATATCTGGAAGAAACATTAAAGCTAAAAGTGAACCGGGAAAAGAGCAGGACAGTCAGCGTGTTCGCAATCCGAAAATTTAAGTTCCTTGGCTTTTGTTTTGGGAAGAACGGAAAAGGAATTTATATCCGTGTCCATGGAAAGTCATGGAAGAAAGCCAAGGAGAAACTGCGACAGCTCACTTCCCGGAGCAAATGTGGGAGTATCATCCGAGCTATGGAAAGGATAAAAGTTTATATGCGAGGATGGCTGAATTACTATGGAATAGCGGACATGAAGAACAACATCGAAAGCATGAACGGATGGCTGTACCGCCGAATAAGGATGTGTATCTGGAAGCAGTGGAAACTGCCAAAGACCCGGAAAAGAAAACTAATGGGTCTGGGAATGCCAGAGTGGGTTGCCTGTGAAGGGGCATACAGTAGAAAATCCTATTGGAGGATGTCTAATACAGGTGTGGTCAAAAGAGCATTAACGAAAGAAAGACTGATAAACTGGGGCTACTATGATATAGCCACAGCGTATCAGTCTCTGCACGTCAACTATTGAAACCGCCGTGTACCGAACGGTACGCACGGTGGTGTGAGAGGACGGCGGTTAATCACCGCCTCCTACTCGATTGGGTGTGTTCAGTAGCAGTAGGCTCCCTCATAAGCAGAGCAGGATTCTTTTTTCCGGGACTGATTTTCACAGGTCCGGCAACGGTCACAGAATTCCTGTTCATAGCAGGTGGCACATACACAGTTTCCGCAGGAGCTGCGGTCATATTCCGGCGTACAGGTAAAAGGAACCTCTGTTTTTTCGTCATACTTTTCCTTCATAAAGTATCACTCTCCTTTATCTGATTATAATTCCGGAAAGCGAAAGAATCAAGAAAACAGAAAGAAAAAATACAATTTTTTAATAATCGGTTTTATAATAGAATCTTCCGTTGATAAAGTCTGTTTTTATAATGTTTACAAATGCCTGAGGATCCACTTCCGTAACTTTTTTCACAAGGACCTTTGCTTCGTCCCTGGACACTACAGAATAGATCATTGCCGTATTGTCGCCGCTGTAGCAGCCGGTACCGTCGATTCTTGTGGCAGAGTGATGGGACAGCTTGGAAATTTCTTCATAGACTTCATCAGGATGCCTTGTAATAATAAACAGAGTGTGTTTTTTGTAGCGCTGATGGAGCATCTGTACCACCTGAGTGGAGGTAAACTGGAAGATAATGGAATAAAGCGCTTTATCCCATCCGAAAAGCAGGCCTGCAACAACCAGGATCACTGCGTTTCCGCAAAGGATGTAATTCCAGATATCCTGTCCGTTTTTTTCTGAAAAATAAATGGCAATAAAATCAGTTCCGCCACTGCTTGTATTTCCGATCAGGCAGAGACTGACTACAAAACCGTTGATCAGTCCACCGAAAATACTGATCAGGAGCGGATCGTAGGTAATGGGCTGTGAGGGAATAAGGTCTGTCAGAATACTGGACAGAACGATCACCACACAGGAACTCATGGTAAATTTAACTCCGATAAACTTCAGCCCTATAAAAACAGGAATGGCATTCAGGATAACGTTGATCATGGTGTAGGGAATTTCCATTCCCGCAAATTCCTGAAAAATGCCCTGGATCAGAAGCGTGAGACCGTTAAAGCCGCCCGGATACAGTCCTCCGGCTTTTACAAAGGTTTTAATGTTTACAGCAAAGATAACTGCTGCAATAATCGCGCAACTGTACCTTTTCAGCTCTATTTTTGGATCCATATTTTTAAAGGCTGATGAAAAATTACTCATTTGTAATTTCCTCCCATAACTTTATATAAAGAAGGGTTTACACAGATTCCCATCGTCCGGAGGCGCCGCAGGGAAGAACCAGGCCGCTGGAAGTAACCGGAAGCCCGATTTCCTGAGAATCTACGGTTCCGTTAAATTCTTTCAGTTCTGTTGCCAGCATATAGGTAAGAACAGCCGGAGCAAGACCTGTTGTGTAGGAGTTGATCAGGAAAAACAGCGGGTCAGGACTGAGAATCTTTTTACACAGCCTGATAAGAGGATGAATAGCATCTTCTATCTTCCAGATTTCTCCTTTTGGACCTCTTCCGTAGGAAGGAGGATCCATAATAATGGCATCGTAATGATTGCCTCTGCGGATTTCCCGTTCTACGAATTTTACGCAGTCGTCAACAAGCCAGCGGATAGGAGCGTCTGCAAGTCCGGAGGCGGCAGCGTTTTCTTTTGCCCAGGTAACCATGCCCTTGGAAGCGTCTACATGGGTAACGCTTGCGCCGGCAGCGGCAGCGGCCAGAGTCGCGCCTCCTGTGTAGGCAAAAAGATTCAGTACTTTTACCGGTCTTCCGGCATTGCGGATTTTTTCCCCAAACCAGTCCCAGTTTACCGCCTGTTCCGGAAAAAGTCCGGTGTGTTTGAAGCTGAAGGGTTTCAGGTGGAAGGTGAGATGCTTATAATGAAGATCCCATTGTTGGGGAAGATCAAAAAACTCCCACTCCCCGCCGCCTTTTTTGCTTCTGTGATAATGGGCGTTCATATTTTTCCAGCCCCGGCTTACCTTTGGGGTATCCCAGATAACCTGCGGGTCCGGACGGACCAGGATATATTTTCCCCAGCGTTCCAGTTTTTCTCCGCCGGAGGTGTCAATTACTTCATATTCTTTCCATTGATCTGCAATCCACATAAATGATAACCTCTCATTAGTTTTAATAAAATCAGCATACACTGATGCTATCCCCAGTATAGGGGAATTGCCGTAAATCTGCAAGTGAAAAAGAACGGAGTTTACTTTTGACAGGTTATATTGCTGCTGGTCATACGGCATTATCCCATCAGGTGTTTTTACATATATGCCAAGATCCCGGAACAAACTCCCGAGTTTTTATAAATACAATGCTTACAGGACTTGACAACAGGGAATTTAGCATACTAAAATAGACGGGATAGTATGGTTTAGCAATGTAATAGAAAAAAGTCCGAAAAGAGCGGAACGAGGAGGAAAAACATGGAAAAATACAGTGAAATGAGCAGAGAACAGCTTCTTGCCCTGAAAAAAGAACTGGATCAGCAGTATGCAGACATTAAGGCACAGGGACTTGCCCTGGATATGTCCCGTGGTAAACCCGGAACAGATCAGCTTGATCTTTCCATGGGAATGATGCAGGTTCTTGCAGATGGCGCGGAGCTGAAATGTGAGACGGGGGTAGACTGCCGTAACTATGGCGTGATCGACGGTATTCCGGAAGCAAAACGCCTTCTTGGAGAAATTTCAGAAGTGGATCCGGAACACATTATTATTTATGGAAATTCCAGTCTGAACGTCATGTTTGATTCCATTGCCCGTTCCATGACTCACGGTGTTATGGGAAACACTCCCTGGTGCAAGCTGGATAAAGTAAAATTCCTCTGTCCGGTGCCGGGGTATGACAGACACTTTAAGATCACAGAATTTTTTGGCATTGAAATGATCAATGTTCCCATGACCCCGGAAGGTCCTGACATGGATATGGTAGAGAAGCTTGTCAGCGAAGATCCGGCTATTAAGGGTATCTGGTGTGTGCCGAAATACTCCAATCCTCAGGGCTATACCTATTCAGCAAGAACAGTTCAGAGATTTGCCAATCTGAAGCCGGCAGCTCCTGACTTCCGTATTTACTGGGATAACGCATACAGCGTACATCATCTTTATGATGAAGACCAGGATTTCCTTCTTGAGATCCTTACTGAGTGTGCAAAAGCCGGAAACCCGGATATTGTATATAAGTTTACTTCAACCTCCAAGATCAGTTTTCCGGGATCAGGCATTGCAGCAGTTGCCGCATCCAAGGCAAACCTTGAGGACTTCCGTAAATATATGCAGATTCAGACAATCGGCCATGACAAGCTGAACCAGCTTCGTCATGTAAGATTCTTTAAGAATTTGGAAGGCGTTCATGAACATATGAGAAAACATGCGGCTATCATCCGTCCGAAATTTGAACTGGTACTCGATGTTCTGAATAAAGAACTTGGAGGACTTGGAATCGGACAGTGGACAACTCCAAAGGGCGGATATTTTATTTCCTTTGATTCCATGAAGGGCTGCGCAAAAAATATTGTGGCAAAGGCAAAAGAGGCCGGCGTTGTAATGACAGGAGCAGGAGCTACTTATCCATATGGAAAGGATCCTGAGGATTCCAACATCCGTATTGCTCCGACCTTCCCGTCCATGGAAGAGCTTGAAAAAGCAGCTTATGTATTTGTGGTATGTGTAAAACTGGCAAGTGTAGAAAAGCTGCTGGGAGAATAAAAGATATTCAGATACTGTTTTTCAGAAAAAAACACATGTCAGGCCGCTTGGCCTGAGAAGCAGAAGGGAGACTGCATGGAAGAAAAAAATAAAGAGCAGGAGCCTGTGAAGGAAAACGGTACAGAAGAAAAGACAAAAATAAGTACAGGCAGAAAACTGGTGATCAGCCTGATCACTGTACTTCTGGTATTAACAGCAGCCGTTTACGGCTATGGAGTTTATTATTTTTCCGGGCATTTCTTTCCGGGAACTCAGGTAAACGGATTTAACTGCTCCTATATGGATCAGGCAGAGGCGGAAAAGCTCCTAGAGAAGAAAACCCAGGCGTATGTTCTGGCAATACGCACAAGAGGAAACGGTCAGGAGAGTATGTCGGCAGAGGAAATCGGTCTGGTATATCAGCCAGATGGAAGCGTAAAAAAACTGATGCATGACCAGAACCGTTTTCTGTGGTTTTTGTCGTTTGGACAGCACAGCGCTCTGGAGGTTCCTTCCTCTGTTTCTTATCAGGAGGAGCTTTTTGAGCAGAAATTCCAGAATCTTAAATGCCTTCAGGACAATGTGCAGCCTGTGGATGCATCTATAGAAGATACAGGAAATGAATTTGCCATTATTCCTGAGACGGAGGGGAATCTGGTAGATCAGGAAAAGCTTCGCGAAACAGTGATAAAAGCGCTGACTACAGGCGATCCGGTGGCAGATCTTGAAGAGGATGGGTGCTATATAAATCCTCAGGTTTACGGAGATGATAAAAGGCTCATAAAGGACTGCAGTCAGATGAATGAGCTGACAGATGTTGTGATCACCTATGATTTTGACGACCGCAAGGAAACTGTGGACCGTAATGTGATCCGTACTTTCCTTTCCAGAGACGAAAATAAGGATCTTGTACTTGATAAAGACAAGATTGCAGATTATATAAAGACTCTGGGCACAAAATATGATACTGTAGGTACAGAGAGAACCTTTGAGACTTATGATAACCGACAGATTTCAGTTTCCGGCGGTAATTACGGATGGGTCATTGACCAGGAAAAAGAAGCTGAGGCGCTTTATCAGGAGATTATAAGTAAAAAAATTCAGGTTCGTAAGCCGGAATACAAACAAAGTGGAATGAGCCGCAACACCAATGATATCGGTTATACATATGTGGAGATCGATCTGCCGGCTCAGAGGCTGGTGGTATATCAGGACGGTACTCCTGTGGCAGATACCGGGATCAGCGCAGGAAGCGGAACGGAAACTGGCGTTTACATGGTTGGAGAAATGAAATCTCCGGCAGAGGTCAACGGAGGAACTGTGAATTTCTGGATTCCCTATAAAGAAAATGCAGGAATCGTGGACAACCCCAATCTGACACAGAGCGATGTAGGATTCTGGGAGGAAGGTCTTTCTGTGGTCAGTGATTTTGGCTCAGGAGAAAGCAGTACAGACGGAGGCATATGGACAGATAACAGTGGTTATATTGAGATTCCGGGAGATATGGCGTCAGAGGTTTACCAGAATGTCAGATCCGGTATGCCGGTAGTGATTTATAAATAAACAGAATGAAAATGCTGCAGAGATTCCGGCAGGGATTTTTGCAGCAGTTTTTACATTAAAAGTACCCGGAGAAGCTGTACAGACCAGACCTCCGGCAGTAAGGGAGAATAATTATGAAGATTGTTGTTTTAGCAGGAGGAACAAGTACAGAAAGAGATGTTTCCATTGTATCAGGAACAGGGATCTGTAATGGACTGAGGGCAAAGGGACATCAGGCTATTCTTGTAGATGTTTTCTGCGGAGCGGAAACAGTTGACTGGGCAGACCCTTTTCCCCGGGAATATGATGTGGAAGCTGCCAGCGCATATATAAAAAGCTTTAATCCGCATATTGAGCAGCTGAAAAAGATGCGCAAGGATTTCTTTGGGCCAAATGTACTGGAATTGTGTAAGAAAGCAGATTTTGTGTTCCTCGGACTTCACGGAGCAAACGGTGAGGATGGAAGGATACAGGCCGCTTTTGACCTTATGGGAATCAAATACACAGGAACCGGATATCTCAGCAGTGCTATGGCCATGGACAAAGGTGTGACCAAGTGGATGTTCCAGATGAAGGGAGTACCTGTTCCGGGCGGAGTGACCATGAAGCGGCACACACGAAAAGAAGATCTGGCAGAGCTGGGTCTTGCCTTTCCTGTTGTTGTAAAAACATGCTGCGGCGGTTCCAGTATCGGCGTTTATATTGTAAAAGACCAGGAAGAATATATGAAAGCTCTGGATGCAGCTTTTGTCTATGAGGAAGAGGTTGTAGTAGAGGAATTTATTCAGGGTACAGAATATACAGTAGCTGTGGTGGATGGAAAAGCTTATCCGGTTGTTCAGATCGTACCCTGTCAGGGATTTTATGATTATGAAAACAAATATAAACCAGGGGCAGTAAAGGAAAACTGTCCGGCTCCCATTTCTTCAGAGCTTACCAGACGCCTTCAGGACTATGCGGTTCAGGGATACCGGGCTCTTGGACTGGAAAGCTATGCAAGACTTGATTTTATTGTTACAGATGATGAAAAAATCTACTGTCTGGAAGCAAATACACTTCCGGGAATGACTCCTACCAGTCTGATCCCTCAGGAGGCAGCAGTTCTTGGCATGGATTATCCTACGTTATGTGAGGAACTGATCCGGGTATCTGAGAAAAAATATAAATAAGAATTTCCGGGAAATCTTTTATCCGGAAGGTAAGGAACAGATATTATGAAAAATCTTACATTAAGAAATATAACAAAGGTATGCGGCGGTACTTACCATGGACCGGAAGAGCTTCTGGACCGGGAAGTGACGTCTGTGACCACGGACAGCAGAAAAGCGGAAACAGGAGCTCTTTTTGTTCCCATTGTGGGAGAGAGGGTGGATGCTCACAGGTTTATTCCGGATGTAATGGAAAAGGGCTGTCTTGCAACCCTTTCTGAGAGACTGCAGGAAAGGGCAGATTACGCTTATATCCAGATAGAATCTTCGCTTCAGGCAGTAAAGGATATTGCAGAATTTTATCTGGAGCAGCTTCAGATTCCTGTTGTGGGAATTACCGGAAGTGTGGGAAAAACAAGTACAAAAGAAGTCATTGCCTCTGTTCTGAAAGAAAAGTACAGAACATTGAAAACTCAGGGGAATTTTAATAATGAGCTGGGTCTTCCTCTTACCGTATTCCGGCTGAGGGATGAAGATGAAATTGCAGTTCTGGAAATGGGAATCAGTGATTTTGGTGAAATGACCAGGCTGGCAAAAATTGCAAAACCAGAGACCTGTGTTATTACCAATATCGGAACCTGTCATCTGGAGAACCTTGGTGACAGAGACGGAGTTCTGAAGGCAAAAACAGAGATCTTTTCTTCCCTGAAACCCAACGGAAATATCATTCTCAACGGCGATGATGACAAGCTTGCCACAGTAGAAGAATATCATGGGATCCGTCCGGTATTTTTCGGATTAAATAAAAAGTATGATGTGTACGCAGATGAAATTGAAAGTCTGGGACTGAAAGGCATGTCCTGCAGGATTCACATGGGAGAGCAGAGCTTTTCTGTACTTGTACCGATGCCGGGAATCCATATGGTATATAATGCTCTTGCAGCAGCGGCGATCGGAAAAATTTATGGTCTGACAGCAGAGGAGATCAGGAGAGGGATTGAAAGTCTGGAGCCTATCAGCGGCCGTTTCCGCATGATCGAAACAGACAAGCTTCTGATTGTAGATGACTGCTATAATGCAAATCCCATGTCCATGAAGGCGTCTCTGGACGTTCTGAAGGACGGAGCCGGCAGGAGGGTTGCCATTCTGGGAGATATGGGAGAGCTGGGAGAAAATGAGGTTCAGCTTCATCAGGAAGTAGGAGCTCATGCGGCATCCTGCGGAATTGACAAATGTATCTGCGTAGGAGAGCTTTCCGCACATATGGCAGAGGCGGCAAAGAAAACAGATCCTGATTTTGACATCTGCCATATCAGAACCCGTGAGGAGCTTCTGCAGCATTTAGGTGATTACATACAGCCCGGAGATACGGTTCTGGTAAAGGCATCCCATTTTATGAAATTTGAGGATGTGGTGCAGACACTGGAAAAACTGTAGAAACCAGGGAGAATTTGACGAACGATTTTTGTTCCCTCTTTGACTTTCAGGGTGTAAAATGAAAGGCATAAGCCGGCCGGAGAGATGCTTCAGAATCTGGCTGGCCGGAATATGAAAATCAAGGAGGGAATCATGCTGGAACGAATTATGGATCTGCATCTTCTGCTCTATACCATGACTGCGCTGGGCGCACTGGGAGCAGTGGGAATGCTGGCCGTACACCTTACCTACAGAAGAGCCATGCGAAAAACAAAAGCAGTGATGAACCTGAAGGAAAAATGGCTGAACCTCTGGAAGACCAGGGACAGGCTTCTCAACAGGATGAATCTTCTTGTGTGGGGACCGTCGCTTCTTTCAGCGGGGTGCCTGGGACTGGCTCTTTTTTTAGCTACCAGGCTGGAACTTAAGGACGGCCTTTCTATGCAGTATCTTTATATCGGAACAGCAGTACCTGTGATACTGCTTCTTTTAAGACAGGCCCTTGATTTTACTTACAGAGAAGATCTTGTTATGAATTCTCTGGCAGACTATATTCTGCAGGCCCGGGCAAAGAAGGAAGAAGCTGCTGCATCCGGGAGAGCATCAGAAACAGTGGTGTGCGAGAAGCAGGATCCTGCGTTCCAGGAGGAAATGGTAGAAAAGATCACTGCAAGCATCCGGCAGACGGCGGCTACGGGAAGTCATTTCAGCAAAATGCTGAGTCCGGAAGAAGAGGAAATTATGAGGGAGATCATCAGAGAGTTTATGAACTGATACAGTACAGAAATCATCTGCTGTTTCCAAGGCATTTGTTTTTATACTTTGTTGGGATCTCCTTCTTGTAGAAAAGACAAGTTTTTGCTATACTTAGCGTGGACAGCATCAGGAAGTGATGCTGAAGAAAATTCAGATATACCGATCCGTTTCTGTAAAGAGAATACGGATTGAAAATAGTAAAAGGAGTGAGAGCCATGAGCAAAGTAACATTTGATTATTCAAAAGCAGGCTGTTTTATCGCAGATCATGAAGTTGAGGCAATGAAGCCACTGGCAGAGGCAGCGGCAAAAACCCTGACAGAAAAGACCGGTGCAGGAAATGATTTCCTTGGCTGGATCGACCTTCCGGTTGATTATGATAAAGAAGAATTTGCCCGTATTAAAGCAGCAGCTAAGAAGATTCAGGAGGATTCAGAGGTCCTTCTTGTAATCGGTATTGGAGGTTCCTATCTGGGAGCCAGAGCAGCAATTGAGTTTCTGAGACATGGTTTTTATAATAATGTTTCCAGAGAAATCCGCAAAACACCGGAGATCTACTATGTTGGAAACAGCATCAGCAGCAGCTATATCCAGGGGCTTATCGACGTAGTAGGAGACAGGGATTTCTCTATTAACATGATCTCCAAATCCGGTACTACCACAGAGCCTGCCATTGCTTTCCGTGTATTTAAAGAAATCCTCGAAAAGAAATACGGCAAAGAGGGCGCCGCAAAGAGAATCTATGCAACAACAGACAAGGCCCGCGGAGCCCTGAAAAAGGTTGCAGACGAAGAAGGCTATGAAGAGTTTGTTGTCCCGGATGATGTAGGAGGACGCTACTCTGTACTTACAGCTGTAGGACTTCTTCCGATTGCAGTAAGCGGAGCTGACATTGATAAGCTGATGGAAGGAGCTGCTTCCGGACGGGAGATCGCGCTTAACAATGCCTTTGAGGATAATGACGCGCTGAAATATGCTGCAATCCGTAACATTCTTCTTCGCAAGGGAAAAACTGTAGAGGTTCTGGCAAATTACGAACCAAGCCTTCACTATATCAATGAGTGGTGGAAACAGCTTTACGGAGAGAGTGAAGGAAAAGATCAGAAAGGTATTTTCCCGGCAGCAGTAGATCTGACAACAGACCTTCATTCTATGGGTCAGTTTATCCAGGATGGAAACCGTATCCTGTTTGAGACAGTTATGAATGTAGAAAAATCCAGCGCAGAGCTTGTTCTCGGAGAAGAAGCAGTGGATCTGGATGGACTGAACTATCTGGCAGGAAAAACGGTCGACTTTGTTAATAAAAGCGCAATGAACGGAACAATCCTTGCTCATACAGACGGACAGGTTCCGAACCTGAGAGTTGATATTCCGGAGCAGAACGAGTTCTATCTGGGACAGTTATTCTATTTCTTTGAGTTTGCATGTGGCGTCAGCGGATATCTTCTTGGAGTAAATCCGTTTAACCAGCCGGGAGTTGAAAGCTATAAGAAGAATATGTTCGCTCTTCTTGGCAAGCCGGGCTATGAAAAAGAAAGAGAAGAGCTCCTTAAAAGACTCTGATACTTTATGAAAATTATTTTTCTTGAGGGAGAAAATCTGGGTGAGGACATGGTCTTCACCCCTTTTCTTCATCTTGGGGAAGTTACAATTTATCCATCCACTTCAGAGGAAGAAATACCTGAACGGGTAAAGGATGCGGATATTATTGTGGCGAACAAGCTTCCCATGTGTGAGGAAACTCTCAAAGACGCAAAAAAACTGAAGCTGGTTTGTCTGACAGCAACAGGAATCAATAATCTTGATGGGGAATATCTGAAAAAACGCGGCATTCATGCCTGCAATGTAGCCGGTTATTCCACAGATGCAGTTGCCCAGCATACTTTTGCCATGCTTTTTTACCTGTGGGAAAAACTGAGCTTTTATGACGACTATGTAAAATCAGGCGCTTATATAAAAAATCGCAGTTTTTCGTATTTTTCCCAGCGTTTTTATGAACTCAGCGGAAAAACATGGGGAATCATCGGAATGGGAGCTATTGGACAGAAGGTTGCGGACATTGCGGAAGCCTTTGGCTGCAAAGTGATCTGTTACTCTGCATCCGGCAGAAAATATCAGCTGGCCTCCAACAGAAAACAGGTGGATTTTGACACAATATTACAGGAGTCTGATATTCTGTCAATCCATGCGCCGTTAAACAGCCAGACAGAAAATCTTATTGATCTTCAGGCACTGAAAAAAATGAAACCTACATCGGTTCTTATTAATGTGGCAAGAGGTCCTATTGTAAATCAGGAGGATCTTTATACTGCTCTTACACAGAATATGATCGCCGGAGCAGGGCTTGACGTATTGAAACAGGAGCCTATGGCAGAAGATAACCCTCTCATCAAGATTCAGGACAGCAAAAAACTTCTGATCACACCTCATATAGCATGGGCTCCAGTGGAGACAAGATTCCGCTGCAGAGACGAGGTAGTAAAAAATATAGAAGCTTTTCTGGCCGGAGAGGACAGAAACAGGGTTTACTGATATGAATAAAAAACGAATTACGTGGATTGAGCTGCTGCGCATAGCAGCCTGTATCGCAGTGATCGGCCTTCATGCAGGTTCTCAGCATTTCAGGGATATTCCCATAGACACCTTTACCTGGAAAGTATCAAATTTTTTCCATGGCATTAACCGGTTCGCGGTAGCCGGTTTTATTATGATCAGCGGAAGCCTGTATCTTTGGAATTTATCTGATCCATGCGTTGGTGCGCGATCTTCTTCACAGAAACGGCATTGACAGTATGATGATGAGCAACACGATCATTGCAATTCCCATTGTTATATTCCTGATTTTTATAATAAGCTGGATTGCAGCAGCCTTACTTAGGAAAATTCCCTTTGTAAAAAGGTGGCTGATGTAGAAAAATGCCATTAGGAGAAAACTTGATATGAAAGACAAAAGAGAAAAAAGAAAGAACCGGATGAAGGCGCTGAGGCAGGCAGTGAATATGGAACTGAAGGAGCACAGAAGTACCTTTATTGTATTTTCTGTACTGAGGATTCTTGTAATTGTGTGTATGGTGCGTCAGATTTTTCTGCATAATTATGAGAGCTTCTTCCTCAGTGTACTGACTCTGCTTCTTCTGTATATTCCAAGCTGGCTTCAGGTAAAGCTGAGGATAGAGATACCGATAGGACTGGAAATTTCTATTTTGTGCTTTATTTTTGCTGCGGAGATCCTGGGGGAGATTAATGCTTTTTATATTGTAATCCCCGGATGGGACACCATTCTTCATACGCTGAACGGCTTTTTGTGTGCGGCTGTGGGATTTTCCCTGGTATTATTATTAAATGATAATGAAAAACTGACCTTTGACCTGTCGCCCTTTTTTCTGGCGCTGGTAGCATTCTGCTTTTCCATGACCGTAGGCGTAATGTGGGAATTCTTTGAGTTTGGAGTGGACCGGTTCCTGAATTTTGATATGCAAAAGGATACCATTGTAAATATGGTAAGCAGTGTTATGCTGGATCCGGCAAAAGCCAATCACTCAATTGCTGTCAGGGAAATCGCGGATGTAATTCTGGTTCATGGAGATGGGACACAGCAGGCGCTGGGACTTGGAGGATATCTGGATATAGGGCTTTATGACACTATGAAGGACCTTTTTGTGAATTTTATAGGAGCTGTGGTGTTCTCAGTGATCGGTTTCGTTTATGCAAGAGGAAGAGGAAAACGCAGTGTGATTTCCCTTTTTGTTCCCCGCAAAAAAGCAAAGGACAGAGATTATCTGTCCATTACCAACAAAAAGCTAAAATGATCAGTCTTCTTCGATAACCTGAATTTCCAGATAATCGAATTCTATCTGTTCTATAAAACTATCCTGGTAAAATCTCGTTTTGGAATGACGCTTAAAGTCCGTAATGGTACTGTCAAGCCAGATGGGATTTTCCAGGTCAAATTCATAGCAGATCTCTTCCAGGCCTCTGAAGATTTTATGAGTTCTGGTGTCATCTGAATCATCGCATACTACGGTATCTTTTATCAAATGATTACTTTTCCATATTTTTCCCCATAAACGAAACATAAAAAATCCTCCATTCCGCTGCCTTTTTGCTGACAGCACAAGCTTCTGCTTAAACGATATCAGTAACCAGTATACAGATTCTCTGTGTATAAGTAAAGAAAATCTTGAGTTTCCGCAAAATGTAATTTCAAAATGAATAGAATCTCCTAAAGTGTCAATCTGCCGATTTTTGAAATTTTAAGAAAGGCAGTTCCGTGAATAGAGACACTTTAATAAGCCCCGTCAGAACCGGACTTTTGGGAGAACTATTCTTTTATCTATTTAAGCGGCTAGCTTAAGGCAGAGTTGACGGTATGCCGGACGTTTTGTCCGGAACCAAAGCCTGACGCCCTCTTTTGCATAAGAAAGTATGCCTGAGATGCCTTTTGCCAGCCGGTAATAGCAGAAAAAAACTTTTTCCTTTACAGGATTTGCTGCCTTTATGATGGAAACCTTAAGGGCATTGGTCTCTGATTCCATTGAAATCATTGCAAGAAATGCCATGCATAAGGTGATATAAAAATTAAGCGCGTTGATTGCCTTCAGCTTACGCACACGAAAGTTCTCGAACTGGAACATCTGCTTTTTACAGCGGAAATATTCTTCGATTTTCCAGCGGGAAAAGTAAGTCCTTGCCACCCGGATTATATCATCTTTCGATTTGATTTCTTTATTAGTAACAAGCATCATCGGATGTTCGGTAATGCCGTAAACAAGCACAAGAAAAATGTCCTTTCTGGATGCAGTAATCTGTACTTTGACATGTGAAAGGTAGGCTTCATGGTTTTTGCCCTTGTAAAAAACATTTGTTTTCACCTTCCCTTTCCTGCGATTACGAAGTTCTGTAGCCTTTGTCCATTTGTTATGGTACAAAAGCTTACGATTAGACTTTAAACGGATCACATAATCTTGTCCGAATTCATCCAACTTCAGAAACATCTTATTGTCATCGTAGCCTCTGTCCATGACAAAAGTGGCTTTGCCAAAGAGAGAGTTTCCCTGTTCAATTGCTTGGAAAGTAATTGTATTTGCAGATTTATAGTCTTTTTCATGAGACGAATGTATTTTAGAAAAAATACTAACAGGATGATTGGCGGAAGTAAGAATGCAAGCCTCGGTTACATGATAACCTTTTTTATAAACGCTTTTAGTGGATGTACTTTCTGAACCATCGCGGACAATTCCAAGTGATTCAAATTTATAGCCATCCGGCTTAACAACATCACTGTCATCAATGTAAATGATAGGTTCAGAAGAACTCCATTTTTTAACTTGTTGTAGGTAAGCGGAAGCAGCGGATGCAGACACACCTTTTTCAAGGTGTCTAGATAAACGATCAACAACGTTTATCTTTTTGGAAGGTTCGTGAAGCTGATCACAGACATCCGTTAACAGGCAACTTCCGGAAGCCAGCATACCATAGGTAATGTCAGCTGTAAATTTTTTTTCAGGCTTTGAAAGTTTTCTTGAAAATTTCTTTGTAAAAGTTAAAATTTTTCGTTTCAAAATGTAAGTGTTTGATGTAAAATGAGACATAAGGAATCCCCTTTCTTTTTGTTTAGTAAGATTTTTGGTTGGTAGCTTAATTTTACATCAAAAAGGGAGAAGATTCCTTATATTTTAGGCATTTTTTAAAAGTTGTTTATAATGATATATTACAAAACAGGTGACTGTGGATAAAACTGCGGAAACTCAAGAAGAAAATTCATTGCAGATTTTCTGAAAATGCACTATAATAAAATAATTATACAGACCATATTTTATGAATGGAGGAGCTATTATGAAACTGTACGAAGGCGGTGTTTATCTTGTAAACGGCCATGATATCGTAGAAGAAAACAGCATGACTCAGCCGGTATCCAGGGAAGAGGCAGCGAAAAATACGATGGCATATGGAATTCTGGAAGCTCACAATACTTCCGGTAACATGAAAAAACTGCAGATTAAATTCGATAAACTGACATCTCATGATATTACCTTTGTAGGAATTATTCAGACGGCCAGAGCGTCCGGTCTGGAAAAATTCCCGGTTCCTTATGTACTGACAAACTGCCATAACTCTCTGTGTGCAGTAGGCGGAACGATCAATGAAGATGACCATATGTTCGGACTTACCTGTGCAAAAAAATACGGCGGTGTTTATGTACCTCCTCATCAGGCCGTGATTCACCAGTATGCCCGTGAAATGCTGGCCGGAGGCGGAAAAATGATTCTTGGCTCTGACAGTCATACCCGATATGGCGCTCTGGGAACCATGGCAATGGGAGAAGGCGGAGGTGAGCTGGTAAAACAGCTTCTTTCTCAGACCTATGACATCAATATGCCGGGTGTTGTTGCTATTTACCTGAAAGGTGAGCCCCGGCCGGGAGTTGGTCCTCAGGACGTTGCACTGGCTATTATCGGAAAAGTTTTTGCAAATGGTTATGTGAAAAATAAAGTCATGGAATTTGTGGGACCGGGAGTGGCAGGCCTCAGCGCAGATTTCCGAATCGGCATTGATGTTATGACTACAGAGACAACCTGTCTTTCTTCTATCTGGCAGACCGACGATACTATTGAAGAATTTTATGAAATTCATGGAAGAAAAGAAGATTATAAAAAGATTCAGCCGGGTCAGGTAGCTTATTATGACGGCTGCGTAGAAGTGGATCTCAGCGAGATCAGGCCAATGATCGCTATGCCGTTCCATCCGAGCAATACATATACCATTGATGAATTGAATGAAAATCTTGATGATATTTTAAGTGATGTTGAGAAAAAAGCTCAGGTAAGTCTGGATGGCAAAGTGCCGTTTACTTTAAGGGATAAAGTAATTGACGGTAAGCTTTATGTGGATCAGGGAATTATTGCAGGCTGTGCCGGAGGCGGATTTGAAAATATCTGTGCAGCAGCGGATATTCTCAGAGGAACCAGCATCGGTGCAGATGCTTTTACACTTAGCGTATATCCTGCAAGTACACCAATTTATATGGAGCTTGCAAAAAATGGTGTGCTGGCAGACCTTATGGCAACAGGCGCAGTTGTAAAAACAGCATTCTGCGGACCGTGCTTTGGGGCAGGAGATACACCGGCAAATAATGCATTCAGCATCCGCCATACAACAAGAAACTTCCCGAACCGCGAAGGCTCCAAGATCCAGAACGGACAGATTTCCTCAGTGGCGCTTATGGATGCAAGATCTATTGCAGCCACAGCAGCAAACAAAGGTTTCCTGACTTCAGCAGAAAACTTTACCGGAACTTATACAGGCCAGAAGTATTTCTTTGACAAAACAATTTACGAAAATCGTATTTTTGACAGCAAGGGCGTAGCAGATCCAGATGTGGAGATCCAGTTCGGACCAAACATTAAGGACTGGCCGGAAATGCCGGAGTTGGCAGAGAATCTTGTACTGAAAGTAGTTTCTGAAATCCATGATCCGGTTACAACAACAGACGAGCTGATCCCTTCAGGAGAAACCTCATCCTATCGCTCCAATCCTCTTGGACTGGCAGAATTTACTTTGTCCAGAAAGGATCCCGAGTATGTAGGCCGCGCCAAGGAAATTCAGAAAGCCCAGAAAGCAATCCAGGAAGGCAAATGCCCTCTGGAGGCTGTGCCGGAACTGCAGCAGGTAATGGAAACCATTCAGAAACAGTTCCCGGAGATCGGCGATGGTAATCTGGGTATTGGAAGTACGATCTTTGCGGTAAAACCGGGCGATGGTTCTGCCAGAGAGCAGGCGGCATCCTGTCAGAAAGTACTTGGAGGCTGGGCAAATATTGCCAATGAATATGCAACAAAAAGATATCGTTCCAACCTGATCAACTGGGGTATGCTCCCATTCCTGATTCAGGACGGAGAGCTTCCGTTTGAGAATGGAGATTACCTTCTGTTCCCTGGTATCCGTAAGGCTGTGGCTGAAAAAGCGGAAAATATCTCAGGATATGTGGTAAGACCGGAAGGCCTGAAAGAATTTCAGGTAACTCTCGGAGAACTGACAGACGATGAAAGAGAAATCATATTGAAAGGCTGTCTGATCAATTACAACAGAAAATAAGAATTTATTAATAGCCAGGCATGGATGAATATTGAGACGTCCCTGAAATCTGATATTTTAGGGCGTTTCATATCCGGCTCTGGCTATTTTTATGCCTCGGGAAAGTAATACGTTCTGTACGAATTTTCATGGTTAAGAGGAGGCGGCCAGAGGAGAGGATGCGATTAGAGGAGAAGATGCGATCAAAGGGGAAGATGTGATTAGAAGAGAAGATGCGATCAAAGGGGAGGAGGCGGCCAGAGGCGAGGATGTAATTAGAGGAGAGAATGCGATCAGAGGAAGAGAAGATGCGATCAGAAGAGAGGAAGCGATCGGAGGAAGAGAAGATGCGATCAGAAGAGAGGAAACGATCAGAGGAGAGGATGCGGTAAGAGGAGAGGATGTGATCAGAGGCGAGAAAGTGATTAGAGGTGAGGATGTTACCAGATGCGAGAATGCGATCAGAGGAGAAGATGCGACCAAAGGGGAGGATGAGATTAGAGACGAGAATGCGATTAGAGGAGAGAATGCGATCAGAGGAAGAGAGGAAGCGATCGGAGGAAGAGAGGAAGCGGTCGGAGGAAGAGAGGAAGCGATCGGAGGAAGAGAGGAAGCGATCGGAGGAAGAGAGGAAGCAATCGGAGGAGAGGATGTGATCAAAGGGGAAGATGTGATTAGAGGAGAAGATGCGATCAAAGGGGAGGATGTGATTAGAGGAGAAGATGCGGCCAGAGGAGAGGAAGCGATTAGAGGCGAGGATGCAATCAGAGGCGAGAAAGTGATTAGAGGTGAGGATGTGACCAGATGTAGGGGAATATGACTGCCCATGGCAGTTTACATCTGGTGCTCGAAGCGGAGCAAGTCCCTTCAGGATTGAGGACTTTAGAGGCGTGCGGCATTGTCTGCGTTAGTCGGATAAAGGATTATGGTAAAATCCTGCAGCTGTGTTCTGGCGTTTCAGTCTGCAGAGAATCTGAAAGTTCATAGTTTTAGATCTGTCAGACTTCTGCTAGATCCCGGAAGCGGACAGGATAAGACAAATAACAGGAGCTTATGTTTTCTGCTGCCTGTGATCTGTGCAGAGGAGGGGGAAAAGAATCATATGTTATTTATAGTTGCAGGGTCGATATACTATTTTTAATGTTATAGATGAGCAAATATGAAAAAGTGCACAAAATCATCACGAATTTTTCTTTAGAAGATGCGTATATAGAGCTTAATATTTTTATGTCCGTATATTACGGATTTTATTGTACAAAATTCGATGTTTTCTTATTCACAGTTTAACGTTTATATAATGAGGCAATACAGGAGTTTGGCATGTATATGATAAAATACCTGGCGGGATAATGGCCTGTGAACATGAACATCTTTTCAAATTTGTTTATTTATAGTTTGATTTTATAATTATCTGAAATTTGCAAAAATATAAAAATATAATTGTTTTAAACCAAATTAAAATGAAAATATGTAGAAAAAATGAAAATAAAATCGAAAAATGTATTGACAAATAAGAGGGGCAGTGCTATCATATACTCATCAAAAGAAAAAACAATCAAAGTACAAAAGAGAAAATCATTCAATTCATAGCATATATAAATGTTACATGAAAAGGATGAAATCAAAAGAAGGGCAAAGGTGGTTCCATTGGGAAAGTAGATTACTTGTTTATCAATACGAAACAGTGACAGGAATCGTATTTCCTGCAAGAAAGACCTGGTACATAAGAACCGTAAAGTAAATCCATAACAGTCACATAAAAGGAATAATCGATTGATATTATAGTTTGTGATCTGATCAGGAGAATTTAGTTTCAAGTTAAAAAGTCTGAGGGATGGAAATCCATGAGGTGAAATTTATTCAGTAAATAATCTGAATGAATGAATCCGGAAGATACGAATCGCAAGGATATTTTTCAGAAAACAAAGTTCCAGTGACAGATACCGGAATAACTGATTTAGATATCATATCTGATAAAAATTTAAAGTGACTTGTATAAGGAAAACGTACTTCAGGTATATAGAAACGATTTTTCGTATTGAATAACTGTCACGAACCTGATACAAAGAACTTCAGGAATATGTAAAGAAATATTTACTGAAGAAGTATAACTGCCAGTCTCAGAACTTTGCCGGAAAGAAGAGTTTTTGGAAAGTTTGTAAACAGACAGGAAAGATATTTTGAAATCCATATAATGAAATTGTAAAATGAGTTATATGAATTGAAGCTTTGCATCAGAAGAGTATCTTCTCACAAAGGGTGCTGTAATTTCAGAAATTATAATCCGTAAGTTATAATTTCAAAATCTATCAACTTTCTAAATAAACAAAATGATAAATAATCATAATGTTTACGAGCAGGAAATCAGAAAAAGAATCACATATACAGAAATATATACGGAACGGAAAAACTAAATAGGGTAAATCTTTATAGAAACCAATTAGACACAAGATAATTTTTTAAATGAGGATAATAAAAATTGAATAACGAAGAATGTTAAGACGGTCATCATTTTTGAAATTGAAGTAAAAAATGATGGCCGTCGTTCTTGCCAGAAACAGTCTTTTAGAGTATACTCTCCACAGAAGTAAAAAGGAGAGTTTTTTTATGTGGCGAGGAAATATACAGGAAAATATTCTTTATGAGGACAGTCAGATACTGGTATGTCATAAACCGGCAGGGCTTGCAGTTCAGAATGCAAAAATGGGAAGCATGGATATGGAAAGTGCGTTGAAAAATTACCTGGCAGCAAAGTCAGGAGGGAAGAATGCTCCGTGGCTTGGAGTCCTGCACAGACTGGATCAGCCGGTAGAAGGAGTGATTGTTTTTGCAAAAACGTCTGCTGCCGCAGCAAATATCAATAGACAGATGACAACAGACGGTATAGGCAAAATTTATCTGGCTGTGACAGACAGAAAAGTTATGGATAAAGAAAAGAAACTTATAGATTACTTATACAGAGATGGAAGAAAAAATATGTCTTTTGCGACAGAAAAAAAGACTCCGGGAGCTAAGAAAGCAATTTTGTCTTATAAACTGCTGGAAGAGATTTCTGATAACTGTACAGTATCCGGATACCGCAGTCTGGTAAGAATCCAGCTTGAAACGGGACGCCACCATCAGATCAGAGTTCAGATGTCGCACGCGGAACTGCCTCTTATTGGAGACAGGAAATATAATCCCAAAGACAGCTCGGGGCTGCCTCTGGGTTTGTGCTCCTGCTGTCTGAGTTTTCTGCATCCGGAAACAGGGAAAAAAATGGATTTTTATGTGACACCTCAGGGCCAGGCATTTTCCGGTTTTTGTATTCCCCAGTCGGTGTAGAAATCGGCGCTTTTTGGAAAAGTGTAAAACTTTACCCAAAATCATGAAAAAACTATGAAAAGTATGGACGTAAAATGTAAAATATGATAAGGTGATGTATCGAAACGTAAAAATGGTTGGAAGCACATACAGATGTAGCAGAAGGGGAGAAAATCAATGAAAAAAACAACTGTTGCGGCAGTCCTTGTGACAGGTACAGTTCTGGCGGCAGGGATTTTTGCGAAATGTGATGTTTTTGAGGAAAAGGTAATTGCGGATGTGCGGACAGAAGATGAGGCAGAAAAAAGTGAGAAAGAAGACAGCAGTTCCCGTATTGATACATCAGCGCCGGTTTTGGCCGGAAGCAGAATTGCAGTAGTAAGCAAAAGTGTCAGTGGCGAATTCTGGGATATGGTACATAAAGGTATGGAAGATGCAGTAAAAGATCTTAATACCGCTTATGGATTTAAGTCAGACGACCAGATTAAAATGACTTTTGAAGGACCGGATGATGAACTGAATGTGGAAGAGCAGGTAAATACCCTTGATGCAGTTATTGCAGAAAATCCTTCCGTTCTCTGCTTTTCTGCAAGTGATATGAACTCCTGTCAGGCTCAGCTGGAAACGGCCACAGAAAATGATATTCCGGTAATCATTTTTGACTCCAACGTCAGCGAAAATGAACTTGTAACAGGGTTTTATGGAACAGATAATGAACGTGTGGGTGAAATTGCCGGAGAAAAAATGGCAGAAGCTTTGGGTGAAAAAGGCAGTATTCTGATTTTTTCTGCTCAGGAAAAGACAGAAAGCAGCCAGAAGCGTGTCAGTGGATTTAAAACTGCCATTGCAGAATATACAGATATGGAAGTTGTACAGGAAATCTATGCAGATCAGGTAGAAGATATGAGCGCTGCCATGCAGGAGGCTCTGGCACAGAATCAGGATACGGCAGGAGTATACTGCACAAATGCGGACATGTCAGAATTATATCTTGCTCTGGATCAGGCAGAGGAAGATCTGCCGGTGATGATCGGTGTGGATGCAACCACAAAGCAGCAGCAGGCAGTGAAGGATGGACGAGAATACGGAATTGTTTCCCAGGATCCATATGAGATGGGATATCAGACCATATTGGCGGCAGCTAAAGTAACAGATCCGGAGAACAGAGATGCAGAGGGAACTGTTTTTCTGGAACCGGCGTGGATAGATGCATCGAATCTGGAGGATCCCGAATACAGCAGTTATCTTTATAAGAAATAAAAAATAATATGAACAGCCCGTGTATATAGTAGAATATATGCGAGCTGTTTTTTGTACGGCTTTAGCCTGGGGCTGTCGGGAAATAGATAGTTCTAAATAGGGGCAGATGTGACTCATGTGAGTCACATCTGCCCCTAAAATTTTCCCGTAAAAAGAGAAAAAGATGGCTAACGATAACCATCTCCTCTCTGTTCCATGTTATAATAGAACTATGCTAAAACAAGATTATTATAACGAATTTTTTGAATTAGGGCAACAGAAAATTAACTTCAGTTTTTTCGAATTGTGTTTACCTGACGACGATCCAGTCTATACCCTGAAAAAAGTGATGGAGGAGTTGGATTTTTCCGGCTTGTTAGCCAATTGTTCAGATAAGGGAAGAAACGGGTACAATCCAATTATGATGTATGCTGTAGTTACTTACGCAAATATGCGTGGAGTAAGGTCTGTTGACCGTATCGTAGAATCATGTGAAAGAGACCTTGCTTTTATCTGGCTTACCAAAGGGCTGAAACCAAAGCGGGATGCTTTCTATGAATTTAAGAATAAAAGACTAACTTCTGATGTATTGGATGAACTGAATTATCAGTTCCTTCGCCGTCTGCAAAAAGAAGGATTCATTACGTTAAAATCTCTCTTTATAGATGGCACAAAAATAGAGGTCAATGCAAACCGCTATACGTTTGTCTGGAGGGGGACGCTGAACTATCATCTTGCAGGATTGTTAGATACGATTGATTCGCTGTATCAGAAATATAATGTTCTGATCGATGAAAATGAGTATGGCATGAAATATGACATTCCCCATGCTCATTTGTTTGTGATCGAAGGAATGGAGAAAGTAAGGGATGTCATTGAAAAGAACCGGAAACGAAAACTGACAAAACATAAAAAGCTGTCAAATAATACAATCATCGAAATTGACAGTAACCGCCAAATAATGATGCGGCCAGATATAAAATTACCCCAGCCCTTTGCGAGTTGGAGTAATTCACTATAATTCACATGCGATTTTTGATAGATTGGAGTTTTTGGCTCCAGGGTGCAAGCTCTGCGAGCTGATCATCGGTCATTTCTTTCGTTGGCCGATGGTCCAGCAGAAATTTCAGATATCCGTAAACATTCAGGTCATGCGCCTTTGCCATCTCAACCATTGTATAAACTACAGCACTGGCATTGGCTCCAGAGACAGAATCACTGAACAGCCAGTTCTTCCGACCGACTGCAAATGGACGGATCGCGTTCTCGCTGAGATTGTTTGTGAAGCTGCAGCGACCATCCTCCAGATAGGTCTCCGCTGTTTCCCGCCGGTTAAGGACATAATTCACCGCTTTATCCATGCGGGTATTCCGGACTGGCTTTTGATGTTCAAGCCACAACCAAAAAGCCTCCAGAACAGGTTTTTCCTTCTCGAGACGCAGCTGCTTACGCTTTTCATAATCACCGGGATATTTTTTGTTAATGGAATCCTCTATGGCAAACAGGCGGTTACAGTACTGGACTCCCTGCACTGCAGGCTGGCTGTAATCATACTGTTTCCCTTTGGGAACGGCGTCGATAAAGTACCGGCGGATGTGCGCCCAGCAGGAACATCGTTTGATATCCGACAGGCTGTTGTAACCCTGATAACCATCCGTTTCCAGATACCCGTGATAGCCTTCCAGGAACTCCTTTGCATGGCTGCCGCTCCTGGTTGGAGAATAACCATATAAGATAATGGCCGGGAGGCCGTCTTCGCCGCTGCGGAACAGCCACATGAAGGATTGTGTCTGTGCCCGGCGTCCTTCTTCTTTCAGTACCTGGACTCTGGTCTCATCTGCCATTGCAAAGCTGCGCTTCAGCAGTTCCCGGTGGAAGTAATCATACATTGGCTGTAAGTAATTCCTGGAGCAATAGATAATCCAGTTTGCAAGTGTCGTCCTGCTGATCTGGGCACCATACTGTTTCCAGTCTTTCTCCTGACGGTAAAGGGGAAGTCCATTGGCGTACTTCTGATACATCGTCCATGCAACGGTGGATGCGGTCGCTGGGCCTTTTCCTACCAGGGCCTGCGGAACCTGAGACTTTACGATCACAGGTTTTTCCGTGTCTCCCAATCCTTCCTTACAAGACGGACATCCATAACTCTGGCTGTAGTATTCGATCACTTTGCATGTGGCCGGGATGAATTCCAGCTCACGGCGGACATACTCTTCGCCGATCAGAACCATCTGCGTACCGCAGACCGGGCAGACCTGATCTTCTTCTGGAAGAGGGATGACTACTTTTTCAACCTTCAGGCCTTTAAAAAGATCCTCATGGGTTGCTTTCTTCTTGCGGGTATGCTCCCGGATCACGGTCTCTTCTTCCAACAGGGAAAGATCCTGTTCCACTTCCGCTTCATCAAAAAGGTGCTGCTGTCCTGGAATGTCATCGGTTCTTCTTTCGCTGGAGGAACCGAAAAGCTTTTTGGTAAGATAGTCCACCTGTTCCTGAAGGGCTTTTTCGTGGCTGGTTTTTTCGTCAATAACAAGACGGAGAGATCTGATCAGTTCCGTCTGCTCAGAGATCATTGTTTTCAGTTGTGTTATGGTGTCCTTCAGCTCTAAGAGCTGGATGTCTTTTGCACTGGAAGCCATCGTTCTCTCCTTGGATTTGATACCTTTATTATACCAGAAATACAGTTATTCCTAAAGGAAAATAAGGGCTGAAAAACGCTGAATTTATAAGGAAATCAGCCATTTTTCTGTGCAGGATTTTTACCGGAATCCAGATGTTTTTTACTCTGCTTTGAGTGCTTTGGGCTGGTCGATATCAATTCCTGACATCAGCCAGTCAAACTCCCGCCAGGAAAGATTCCGGACTTCTGACTGCTTCCTGGGCCATTGATATCCACCCCGGACAGATAACCGTTTATAGATCAGGACAAAGCCATCCGGTTCACGGAACAGAGCTTTGATCCTGTCCCGTCTTCTTCCACAGAACAGGAAGAGCGCACTGGATGTCGGATCCATCTTAAGCTGGTCTTCGATAATGGCACAGAGACCATCGATGGATTTGCGCATGTCCGTATAGCCGCAGACAATGTAGATCTTTTCAAGGCCGGAGATATCACCTAACATGAGGTCTCCCGGATCAGGCGGAATGTCTTGGTGAGCAGGACAGGATCGGCATCATTGCTGATGCGGATTGTCACATCATTCATGGACACTTCAATCGTATGTGAATTGTCAAGGTTCGTTTGGTGCATCTGCGATACTGTATGCTGTTCCGGAAGGTGATCCGAAACAATATCAATGGGAACCACGTCCTGCTTTGAACGCGGGATCTCACAATGACCATAATTCGGTGCTGGGATCTGATCCGCTGCTGCTTTCCTGCAGCGGCTGACCCAGTTATAAAAAGTGCTTACTGCGATGTCGTTTTCACGGCACCAGTCAGCATCTGTCATGCCGCTTTGGCGGCATTCATTGATAAGCCTGATCTGTTCCGCCATCGGAACACGGGCTTTGCGTGTAGCTGTCATAACCTATCCTCCGTAATTGTAGTGAAATAGTCTAACTATCTTTCATTTACAATTATAGAGGAATCCAGGAGATTAGAAAATCCGCAGGAATATTTGGCGCTTACAATTGACAACTGTTCTCCATTGGAGATTCTGAAGCTTCAGAAAAACCTGCTCCAGATTGCAGAACAAGAACATATCACGTTTGTTTACAGAAAGGGAAAGAGAAAACCGGAGATCCAGCAGCTTTACGAAGAACTGGAAACCTGCGGTGAACGCCTAATGGGATACAAAGAATGCTTTGAGATTATGGGAAGAGACAGAAACAGTTATTCCAAAACAGATTTAGAGGCTACCTTTATGCGGATGAAAGATGACCATATGAAAAACGGACAGTTAAAGGCCGCATATAATGTTCAGATCGCAGTAGAGAATTATTTCATTGTCCAAGCTTATGTAAGTAATGACCGGACAGATTATAATGCATTGATCCCTGTATTGGAAAAGCATAAAAATGCGTTTGGAGAACTTTTGGAGGAAGTAACTGCCGACAGTGGTTATTGTAGTGAAAAAAATCTTCTGTACTTAAAGAAACACAACATTTCCAGTTATATCAAGCTTCAGGATCATGAAAAACGGAAAACACGTGCATACACGGAAGAGATCGGAAAGTATTACAACATGAAAATGCAGATATTTGAGGATGAACTTTATTATATCTGCCATGATGGAAGAGAACTCCATCATATCAGGACCGAGAAAAAAGAACAGGCTGGTTATACACAAAACTTTGAGGTGTATGGATGTCCCGATTGCAGCGGCTGCATGCATAAAGCAAAATGTCTCTATAAATATGATGCTGAAAAAGATGCAGAGAAAAATAAGGTTATGAAGATCAATGAACAATGGGAAGCTTTAAAAGAAGAATCCCATGCAAACATTCAGAGTGAGAAGGGAATATTAAACCGTCAGATCCGTTCCATCCAGACCGAGGGACATTTTGGAGACATCAAAGAAAACGACAGTTTCCGGAGGTTCAATTATCGGACATCAGAAAAAGTATACAAAGAATTTATGATGTATGCGATTGGAAGAAATATCAATAAATACCATCGTTTTCTTCATGATGAAATCAAGAAATTTGAGAGAAAAACCGAAGAAAAGGCTGCATAGAAAAAGAGCGTTTTCAAAAATGCAGTTAAGGGATTTTTGCGCCCTAAAATACATACAGGAAAGAGAAAAATAAAAATCTCCTATAGAAAATCAGATATAAAAACATTGAGTTCTACAGGAGATTCTTATTTTAAGATTTAGGAGCTAAAAATTGGTATTTACCGACAGCCCTTATAATCCACCTGATTTATGTGGGGCATCGTTATACATAAAAATCACCTTTCCCCATTGTAATAGAGGTGTCCATCCACTATTAAAAAAGAAAAGGTGATTTTATGGCAAAGAAAATCAATGATTTGTCACACAGTGTGACCTGAATGCCCCTACTTTTTATAAAGTAAATGGCAATGCTCTTTGTGAGATGGAGGAGGACCCTCCGCAATCGCCATGCAGATGGAGAGTGCAAAACACTTATAGTGATGTGGTATAAAAAAGTTGACAGTTTGTTCGCAAGGATTTCATAATAAAATCAAGAGAACAAGCCTGCAAATAAAAAGTCAAGGCTAAATTGATGAACATTGAAAATTTTATACAGGTTAAAAAATAGGTATCATAATCAGACCACTACATCTGTGCTGGTCTGAAAAAGTGTTGTGGAATTATTCAGATTCTGGAAGTGATGAAAGATATTTTTTCATCCGACCATAGTAGATTCGTAAAAATTTATTAACTCCGGCAGTCATATAGACATAATACGGCTTGCCTTCGGAGCGTTTTTTATCCATGAACAGATATACGGCATCGTTCGGTTTGATTTTAATCAGTATATTCATGATCTGGAAGAGAGTTTTTCTCAGCACGGTCGAACTGTGTTTGGAAGTATGTACGCTTTTCTGGGAATAATCGCCAGAATCGTTGACACCGGGATCCGCGCCGGCAAATGCCGTGATAGCGTCTTTGTGGATAAAACGTATGACATCTCCGATCTTGTCCATAAGCTGAGGACCCAGAGACGGTCCTACGTCCTTCATCGCCATGGCAACTGGATATTCCGGCAGCTTGGAGGGGGTTTATTCATAAGGGTGCGATGCTGTTCAACGGTCTGTCACGCCGTGTTTAATTGGTAGATTGTTGTTTGATGATGCGTTTGGTAAAGTTGTTCTTTGGAAGTAAAGAAATAAGTTCCTTTGATTTTCCATAGATTTCTTCGGCGTTTGACTTGCTGAAGTTGTACTTCCTGCGGCTGCACCACTATGCAGAAATCAAACTGGCGGTTCATGGTTTTGAGTTGGGAACGTAATTAATCCATAAGATTATATTGTTTCAGATTCGTCCAACTGTCAAGCTTGTAGTGTGCAAGCTTTATAGAATCTGCTTTATCGGTCTTGACTTTACGGAGAGGATTGTCCTGTCCCTGAAAGTAATGCATGATCTGAGGGTTCACAGTGCTTACAAAAAAGCTGTCCCGGGACAGTTCTCGTGCTACCGGTTCATAGTAGCGGCCGCTACACTCCATGACAATGCGAGTTTCACCATCCAGTTCTCTGATAAGTTTCTTAAGAGATTGGAAATCAGCGGACAAGCGGGGAACATCAAAGAGTTTTGAAACAACCGTTCCACCAGGAAGGAGGAGCGCTACAGTGCTTTTGCGTTTGGAGACATCAATACCCTACTGCGTTCATATTCATAAAAATATTACTCCTTGATTGAGATTACAATTGTTCAGTACCAGTTTTAATCATTGCCCATTTTATCTGCTGTGGTGCGCCACGAACGTACCCGGAAGGCGGTTCAATCTGCATAAAACGAACGCTGCGAATGAAGAGTTGGTTAGCAGACTTATTTACGGACGCAAAGTCCAAGGGGGTATCTGCTATACCGATTGCTCTTATCATTTTAACAGCTTAAGTAACAAGGTGGGTAATTCCTTACTGGCTGTAAGGAATATTAACCATAAATATATTGTAGTAGCTGTTAACTTTTTTATGCCACATCAGCTGCACCTAGAATCGCCAAAGGAAGGCCCTCGCAGTTGATTATCTTTTTGATTTTTTATAGTTCGGATGATTTGGGATTCAAAGTATATTTCATTTTCTCAAAATAGTCAGTAAAAATTTGGGGTAAGATGTTCATAGGATTATTATGAAAAAAGTAACAAAAATAGGCTTTTACCCCATTATGAATGAGAGCCAGGGAGGTTGAAATGTCGAAGATACTTTTTTCTAGAGAAATTCAATAGTGTATTTCGTAATCATTAATAAATGTTACAAAATATTAAACTAATTCTTGATTTCCTCTTGCAATCAATGAAATCATATGTTAATATGTAAAAGAGCTTAAGAAAAATATTTCGCAAATGTTACAAAACGTGTTTATATAAGAGGTGAGAAACATGAAAAAACGAATTGTATGTCTGATGTTAGCAGTTATGATGATGGGTACACAGGTTGCTACTGTAAGCGCTTCCAGAGAGGAAGAACTGAGAGAGGAGCAGGCTTGGACAAGCGCACAGCTTGATGCTACATATTCTCAGATCGATCAGCTTTATGCAGCCAAGGAACAGCTTCAGAACGAAATCGCTGCACTGGACGCGAATCTTGTAAATGTCATGGTCTCCATTCAGACTCTGGAAGGGGATATCAGCAATAAGCAGGCCGATATCGAGCAGACACAGTCAGATCTTCAGAAAGCTCAGAATGCAAAAGATAAACAGTATGAAGCTATGAAACAGCGTATCCAGTATCTTTATGAGAAAGGCGGAAATGACGCATGGTTCCAGATGATGGTAAATGCAGAGAACCTTTCCGAACTTCTTACCAAGGCTGAGTATACACAGAAGATGTATGACTATGACAGACAGAGCCTTGAAAAGTATGCAAATACAATCGATCAGGTAACACAGCTTGGAAATAAATACCAGCAGGAAAAAGCAGAGCTGGAGGGGATGAAGCAGGAGTATGAAGCTGAATCTGTAAACCTTCAGGCTGCAATTGATGAGAGAAGAGCAGTTTCTGCAGACTGTGATAATGAGATTGCATATGCTCAGCAGATGGCAAATGAGTATGCAGCTCTGATCGAACAGCAGCAGGCAGAGATTGAAAGGCTTGAGGCTGAGAGAATCGCAGCCGAGGAAGAGGCAAGACGTCAGGCAGAGCTTGCAGCAGCAGAGGAAGCGGCACGTCAGGAAGCTGAAGCAGAGGATGAGACTGTTTATGACGAAGAGGGCAATGAAGTAGACGCTGAAGATGCTCTGGAAAATGGCGAAACTCTTTATGATGAAGAGGGAAATGAAATTGATCCTGATTCCGTTACAGACGAAGAAGAAAGTGACGGAGACGTTGAATACGATGAGTACGGAAATGTGATTGACAGTGATAATACAGTAGATCCGGAGGAATATCAGAGTTCTGGTTCAGGCTCCGGCTCTTCAGTAGTTGATTTTGCTACACAGTTTGTAGGAAACCCATATGTATGGGGAGGTACAAGCCTTACTGACGGTGCAGACTGCTCCGGATTTGTACAGAGTGTATATGCAAACTTTGGTGTAAGCCTTCCGAGAACTTCCTATGAGCAGCAGAATGCAGGTACAGAGGTTTCCTATGCAGATGCGCAGCCAGGCGACCTGATTTGCTATGGCGGTCATGTTGCTATTTACATGGGCGATGGAAAAATCGTACATGCATCCAATGCAAAAGATGGCATTAAGATCAGTAATGACGCTACCTACAGAACTATTCTTTCTGTAAGACGTCTCGTGTAATAAAACGAAACAGATAAGCGAAGGGGCTGTCCGGTAGGACAGTCCTTTTATGGTACAGCTTTAGTCTGTTCAAGAGTAAACGTAAAATAGCAGGGACTTGGCTTTTAACTCTGTATATTTATAAAATCCCTCTTTTTCTACAGCTTTCCGCCTTTTCTCTTTCCATGCGAAAGAATACGCACAAACTGCCTCTATCGCATCTATTATGGATTTTTTTAATTATCCTGTTCTCAAGGTTTCTTATCATCTCCAGTCCCTATCCGCTTTCTCCATGCAGGATATACTTTACCTTCTCTGTCTGTAGGTCATCACAAAAAATCTGGCTTACGCTTTTTCGGCTGATCCTACTTTTTATAAATCCCTGTAGTCTCCGGTACAGATATAATTCCTTCATATTAAAATCTAGGATCAACATGCTACATATCGCTTCTGACGCTCCATGACAGTAACAATGCTTCGCATGGTAATATGTTTTTAACTGGTGGAAACCATTCTCCTCTATGTTCCATATGTGGTTCATCATTTCCCATAGCGTTTCATATCTCGCCTCCTCCAGTGCCGTTACCAGCTACATTCACATCTCCTTATTCCCTCTCGTTTCCTCCTATGTTTCATGGTAACGTGCTTCTCACAGACTGTACGGGCAGCTGGGTATCTCAAAACCAGACAGATCCCATACCTCTGCCTTTTTTCCCTTATTGGAATAATTTCTTTCTCCCCTCCCAACGGTAAAACAGCCCTTCCGCATCCTGGAACAGCCGCCGTCTCTCATCCTTTAAACGGATCACCCCTTCCAGTCCATTTTCCTTAAGTGTGTTGATAAAGGGCGCATTCAAATATAAGGCATCTGCCACTACTACATCCGCGAAATGTCCATGCCTTTTCCTTAGCCGTTCGATCAGACGCTTTCCCCCTTATCTTTCCCGGATCCATCCTTTGACTTTAACATTTCCTGCCCCCAGTATCACATGCGGAGCCTTTCCTATCGTCATGCATACCATGTCCCGGTGAAATCATTCTGTCTGTCCTGACTGGTTTTTCCGGATCAGGCACTCAGGACATTTTTCTTTGTACTGCTGAATAATTTCATACCGTCTATCACTGCTATAACATATCCTTCTATTGTCCCTTCCCGGAATACCCTGTTGCGTTTCATTGTATCAACTGTTTCCTCATACATCCTGAGGATTTCTTCCGGATTTATTCTTGACAGCAGATCCCTTACCGCATCAGCTTTTTTTAGAAACAGAATTCCCCATTTTACCAAGAATACATCCGGCAAAATGGGGGGTTAAAAGCGAAATCTCTGGCAAAATAGCGAGTACCCTTTCAAAATCATCCGATGAGTCATGAAATCCCACACAAGTTTAGTTGCACAGCAAACTTGTTTGAGTGAATGGGCTGATTTGATCAGAGACTGTCAAAACCGTCCGCAAGGAATGAAAATCGATAAATGGTGTCAGCTCCACGACATTACAAAGGCGAGTTATTACTGGAGACTCCGGAAAGTCTATGAGGTTTACCTGGAAACTGTGAATCATATGCAAACATTTGTAGAAGTTCCCTCTTCTGCAATCCATCCGGTAATATGGCATCGGAGTATAAAATCGCTACCTTGATCAGAAGCGGAAACAACCTCACTCTGGAAAGCGCCGAGCAGGCATCTGATTCATTTTTGCAAACACTTTTGGGAGTGCTCCGCAATGCTCAATGATGGCATTGGATTAAAAAAGTGTATCTGGAATGTGGATTTACAGGTTTGCGCAGAGGAATTGACGGTTTAGCCAGAATCATACGCTTTCAGTTCCAACTCCTGTTTGGTATTGACACGAATTCCTCGAAGCATCTGTCTGGTCATTTTGCTGAAGAAGCTTTTAATCACGTTTAACCATGAGCCATGCTTTGGTGTAAACACGAATTTAAAACATCCCTTTGGCATAGTATCCAGAAAGCGCCGTGTTTCTTTGGAAGTATGTGTAAAATGATTATCTAGGATGATCCGAATGGTATCCTGTGATGGATATTTTTTGTCCAGTATTTTTAAAAACTCAATAAAATCAGAATGATTAGGGGTCTCATTTACTAACGGATTTGCTTCTCCAGTGAGTAAATCAATGCCAGCCAGTAAAGAGAGCGTTCCCAGACGTTTGTATTCTGCATCACGATATACTTCCCCATGTTCTGATGTCGGGCGTAAATCCGGTACCGTATTGGAGATTGCCTGAATGCCCGGCTTCTCATCATACGATACCGTAATCGTCAGTTTATAATCGTCTGGAACAATGAGATCACCATTTTCATCAAACTGCATTTCAATCTGCTTATAAACCAACAGAACCTCATGCATTTTTGATTCAAAATCAGGATCCCGTTTTTCACAGTAATATTTGATTTTAAAGGGTTTCATATCCTGTTCCTTAAGAAATTTCTGGATATACGGTTTGGTAACGGTTGAAAGCCTTGGATATCCCGCTTCTTCTGCATGTTTCTGAATGTATTTGTGGAGAGAGGTCAACGTCCACAATTCCTGTGCATAACCGAGTTCTGTCGGTCTCTGACACGCAATATGAATCATCCATGCTTTTGCATCATCAGTGATTTCCGATGGACGTCCAGGACGCTGAACATCAAACAGTGCAGCATCTAAACCGCCTTTCTGAAACTTCGAAATACAAAGGCGTACCGTTGCGGTACTAATGGCAAGTTTATCAGCAATTTGCTGGAATGTCATTCCATCGGCTTTATATAAAAGGATTCTGGCACGGTCCACAACTTGTGCCTGAATGGTTCTCTTTTTGGATAATGCTTTAAGGTAATCTCTGTCTTCATCTGACAGAGGAAGATATGTTTTTCTCATAGTGTTCATCCTTTCTTAGATAACACTATTTGACCACACATTATCCTTGAAATATATAGCAGAAATTTAATTTATTCCATACTAGTATCAAATGTTGATACAGGGTCTGGAAATCGTTGCCAGACATCCTATAGAAGAAGTTCCTGATACTGAATTCTCGTTGTGATTTTGTGCAAAACATAGAAAATAAAATCCTTTTCATACATTGCGTGTTTTATTTTGGATTTCTTGAGTTTCCGCAAAATGTAATTTCAAAATGAATAGAATCTCCTAAAGTGTCAATCTGCCGATTTTTGAAATTTTAAGAAAGGCAGTTCCGTGAATAGAGACACTTTAATAAGCCCCGTCAGAACCGGACTTTTGGGAGAACTATTCTTTTATCTATTTAAGCGGCTAGCTTAAGGCAGAGTTGACGGTATGCCGGACGTTTTGTCCGGAACCAAAGCCTGACGCCCTCTTTTGCATAAGAAAGTATGCCTGAGATGCCTTTTGCCAGCCGGTAATAGCAGAAAAAAACTTTTTCCTTTACAGGATTTGCTGCCTTTATGATGGAAACCTTAAGGGCATTGGTCTCTGATTCCATTGAAATCATTGCAAGAAATGCCATGCATAAGGTGATATAAAAATTAAGCGCGTTGATTGCCTTCAGCTTACGCACACGAAAGTTCTCGAACTGGAACATCTGCTTTTTACAGCGGAAATATTCTTCGATTTTCCAGCGGGAAAAGTAAGTCCTTGCCACCCGGATTATATCATCTTTCGATTTGATTTCTTTATTAGTAACAAGCATCATCGGATGTTCGGTAATGCCGTAAACAAGCACAAGAAAAATGTCCTTTCTGGATGCAGTAATCTGTACTTTGACATGTGAAAGGTAGGCTTCATGGTTTTTGCCCTTGTAAAAAACATTTGTTTTCACCTTCCCTTTCCTGCGATTACGAAGTTCTGTAGCCTTTGTCCATTTGTTATGGTACAAAAGCTTACGATTAGACTTTAAACGGATCACATAATCTTGTCCGAGTTCATCCAACTTCAGAAACATCTTATTGTCATCGTAGCCTCTGTCCATGACAAAAGTGGCTTTGCCAAAGAGAGAGTTTCCCTGTTCAATTGCTTGGAAAGTAATTGTATTTGCAGATTTATAGTCTTTTTCATGAGACGAATGTATTTTAGAAAAAATACTAACAGGATGATTGGCGGAAGTAAGAATGCAAGCCTCGGTTACATGATAACCTTTTTTATAAACGCTTTTAGTGGATGTACTTTCTGAACCATCGCGGACAATTCCAAGTGATTCAAATTTATAGCCATCCGGCTTAACAACATCACTGTCATCAATGTAAATGATAGGTTCAGAAGAACTCCATTTTTTAACTTGTTGTAGGTAAGCGGAAGCAGCGGATGCAGACACACCTTTTTCAAGGTGTCTAGATAAACGATCAACAACGTTTATCTTTTTGGAAGGTTCGTGAAGCTGATCACAGACATCCGTTAACAGGCAACTTCCGGAAGCCAGCATACCATAGGTAATGTCAGCTGTAAATTTTCTTTCAGGCTTTGAAAGTTTTCTTGAAAATTTCTTTGTAAAAGTTAAAATTTTTCGTTTCAAAATGTAAGTGTTTGATGTAAAATGAGACATAAGGAATCCCCTTTCTTTTTGTTTAGTAAGATTTTTGGTTGGTAGCTTAATTTTACATCAAAAAGGGAGAAGATTCCTTATATTTTAGGCATTTTTTAAAAGTTGTTTATAATGATATATTACAAAACAGGTGACTGTGGATAAAACTGCGGAAACTCAAGTGGATTTATAATGATTTTTCTGAGGAAAGACGTTATAATAGAAGCAGCAGTTATTATCATAAAAACAAAGGAGAAGTTTATTATGAAACAGGACATGATTGTAATTCTTGACCTGGGAAGTACCGAAAATACGGTAATTGCCCGTGATATCCGCAGCCTTGGTGTATACAGCGAGATTCATCCCCATGATATTACCCCGGACGAGCTGAAAGCTCTTGATAATGTAAAAGGAATTATTCTCAATGGTGGCGAGAACAGAATTGTAGATGGAAAGCCGGTAGTGATCCGTCCGGAGCTTTATGATCTGGGATATCCTATGATTTCTGTAGATTATCCGGAGTCCCAGTGCGATGTGAAGTTTGATAAGCTTCCGGATCAGGATACGCTGAAAAAATTTGTTTTTGAAACCTGTAAGGCAGAGCCGAACTGGAACATGAAGAACTTTATCGAAGATCAGGTAGAGCTGATCCGCAGACAGGTGGGCGATAAAAAAGTTCTTCTGGCTTTGTCAGGAGGCGTAGATTCTTCAGTTGTTGCAGCCCTTCTGATTAAAGCTATCGGTCAGCAGCTTGTATGCGTTCATGTAAACCATGGACTGATGCGTAAAAACGAGTCAGAAAGTGTTGTTCAGGTATTTCGTGATCAGCTTCACGCAAATCTTGTCTATGTAGATGCATCAGAACGTTTCCTTGGAAAACTGGAAAATGTTGCAGATCCTGAGGAAAAAAGAAAAATCATCGGTGGAGAATTTATCCGCGTATTTGAAGAAGAAGCAAGAAAGCTGGAAGGAATCGAATTCCTTGGACAGGGAACTATTTATCCGGATATCATCGAGAGCGGAACAAAGACAGCTAAATGCGTAAAATCTCATCACAATGTAGGAGGACTTCCGGAAGATCTTCAGTTTGAACTGGTAGAGCCGCTTGCACAGCTGTTTAAAGATGAGGTTCGCGCATGTGGATTAGAACTTGGACTGCCGGCAGAGATGGTTTACCGTCAGCCGTTCCCGGGACCGGGACTTGGCGTAAGATGCCTCGGTGCAATTACCCGTGACCGTCTGGAAGCACTGCGTGAATCTGATGCGATTCTTCGCGAAGAATTTGCCAAAACAGGACTGGATAAGAAAGTATGGCAGTATTTTACTGTAGTGCCGGATTTCAAGGCCGTTGGTGTAAGAGACAACGCAAGAAGCATGGGTTACATGGTTGTGATCAGAGCTGTCAATACCATTGATGCCATGACTGCATCCATTGAAAGAATCGATTATGATATTCTGGAAAGAATCTGCGCCAGAATTACAGCAGAGGTTCCAAGCGTCAGCAGAGTATGCTATGAGATTACACCGAAGCCGGTGGCAACGATAGAGTTTGAATAAGTTGGAGTATCGTAGAAATCCAGTGTTTATGCAGGTTTGCGGCACTTCAAAAGTTTTTTGATAACAAATTGATAACGGTTGTATAAGAGCCATTATTCTTGTAATCCAGTGGTTTTATGGTTAAAGAATAATTGACAGGCGGTTGTGCAACGAATAAATCCATATTAGAAAGCCCTTAGCTGTGGGTATGAAACTCATGGCTAAGGGCTTTTTGTCGTCTTTATTTATCTGGTTTGAGTTGGTCTTGGAACATTTCAACTAAAGCGTCACTAAGCTCCTGTGAGGGTACTTTCGCCCACACTTGAGTGGTATCGAACTTCGGATAGTGATAACGCCAGTTATCGTATTCTTCCTTACTGATTTCTTCGGAAGATAACTTGTCTGCCTGTTCTTTCCAAGTATAGAGCATTTTCAGTAGTTCGTGGGCGGCTTTCCCTTTGTCCTTGTTGACTTTCAGACAGACCTCTCCGTCTGCTTCGCTGACAGTCAGCCCATACAAATCTTCAAGGGTAAACAAAGTGTGCATTAGTCCGATATAGCTGTCAATGTCGGGTACATCGAGGGCATGAGGGGAAACATCAAGTGCCTGTGCCAGTGCAGCAGTAAGTTCCGCTTTCGGTTTTCTTGTTCCTGTTTCATATTGTGCTAGACGTACATCGGCACTTCGCTCAGGAAAGCCGACAATCGTACCAAGATATTTTTGTGTCATTCCACGCAGAATGCGGAAAAAATGTATTCTCTCTCCAATCGCCATAATCATCGCTCCTTGTATATGTAGTGTAATTAGTATAGCAGATATGTTTAGGCGAAGTCAAGATAATACAAAACAAAAAAGTTTAATATTTTCCCGAAAACCACTTGACACAAACAAATATGCTTAGTATAATGAGTTTAAAGTTAAGCAAATAAGTTTAGAAAAAAGAAGGGCAATGTATGGAGAACAAATTTATTCGTGCCGAAGAAGTGGCACAGGAACTAAGCGTATCAAAGCCTTATGCTTATAAGTTAATCCGGCAGTTGAATGAGGAACTGAAAGCTAAAGGTTTTATTACGATTACAGGGCGTGTGAACCGCCAGTATTTTTATGAAAGGCTCTACGGAGCAGGAAAGGAGAAAAAGTAATGCCGGTATTTAAGAATGAAGCCAATGGAACATGGTATGTGATGGCAAGGTATGTAAACTGGAAAGGCGAGCGTAAGCAGAAATGCAAACGTGGTTTTGCCACCAAGAAAGAAGCTCAGGAATGGGAGAGAATGTTCCAGTTACAGAATGCGTCTGACCTTGATATGAGCTTTGAAGCCTTTACCGAACTGTATATCCGGGATGTGAAAACTCGTTTGAAGGAGAACACATGGCTGACAAAGGAACATATCATCCGCACAAAGATACTTCCGTATTTTGGCAAGTTAAGAATCAGCGAGATTTCCACAAAAGAGATTATCGCATGGCAGAATGAACTGCTTGCCTATCGGGATGAGAAGAAAAAGCCATACTCACAGACCTATCTAAAAACGCTGCACAATCAACTGTCAGCCATATTTAATCATGCGGTACGTTATTATGAGTTGCGTTCCAATCCTGCCGCAAAGGTGGGAAATATGGGAAGTGAGGAACACAAGGAAATGCTGTTCTGGACAAAGGAAGAATACAAGAAGTTCTCTTTTGAGATGATGGACAAGCCAGTTTCCTTTTATGCTTTTGAAATGCTTTACTGGTGCGGTATCCGGGAAGGGGAGCTGCTTGCTCTGACCGCAGCGGATTTCGATTTTGAGAAAGAAACGGTCAGAATCAACAAATCTTATCAGAGGCTACACGGAGAAGATGTGATTACCACACCGAAAACAAAGAAAAGCAACCGCATAATCAAAATGCCGAAGTTTCTTTGTGAGGAAATGCAGGAATATCTTGGGATGCTCTACGGATTGAAGAAGAAAGACCGCATTTTTACAGTCACAAAAAGTTATCTTCATCACGAGATGGACAGAGGGGCAGAAACCGCAGGTGTAAAGCGTATCCGCATTCACGATCTCAGGCACAGCCATATAAGTTTACTCATTGATATGGGATTTTCGGCGGTGGCGATTGCAGACCGTGTGGGGCATGAAAGCATTGACATCACTTATCAGTACGCTCATCTGTTTCCGTCAAAACAGGCGGAAATGGCAGACAGATTAGATGATTTAGGGAAAGGAGAGATTGCAAATGTCAGCTAAGAACAGGGATAACAAAAACCGTTGGAGAAACATCACAGTAGGTTTTCGGGTATCTCCCGAAGAAAATGAACGCATCAACAAGGCAGTTGCCTTATCGGGGCTGCCTAAACAGGAATACTGTTACCGCCGCTGTCTGAATCAGGATGTGGTGGTACAGGGCAATCCGAGAGTGTATAAAGCACTCAAACTGGAACTTGCCGCTGTCCTTACAGAGTTAAGGCGGATTGAAGCAGGGAGCAGCGTGGATGAGGAACTGATGAATGTAATTGAACTGATTGCCATTATTCTTGGCGGTCTGAAAGGAGAGAATGAAAATGGAGAATAAAAAAGAAAAGACTGCCCCGAATGTATCTGTTGGCGCAGATACGGAGCAGCCAATTTTCAAAAACACTAAAAATAGTAATCCGAGTATGAGGAAAATATCAAGAGTTTTGAGGAAATGCAGAGAGAAATGCAGTTGAGTTTAGACCCCTCCTATCTCAAAGCAGTTTCCATGAATGAACTGTTTGACACCCAGTATCAGAGCAAGCCGCCGTTAATCGACGGTCTGCTCTACCCCGGCACTTATATTTTTGCAGGTTCTCCCAAACTGGGAAAGAGTTTCCTGATGGCACAGCTTGCCTATCACGTCAGTACAGGCAGACCGCTTTGGAATTATACCACTCGAAAAGGAACGGTACTGTATCTTGCCCTTGAGGATGATTACCGCCGCTTGCAGGAACGTTTGTACCGGATGTTTGGAACAGAGAGTGCAGATAACCTTTTCTTCTCTGTTTCTGCCAGCCAGCTGGGGAAAGGGCTGGATGAACAGCTTGCAAGGTTTGTGGCAGAGCATACGGACACGAAACTGATTATCATTGATACGCTCCAAAAGGTGCGTGAGGTTGGTGGAGATAATTACAGCTACGCTAACGATTATCAGATTATGGCAAGGCTGAAAAGCTTTGCAGATGCCCATAGTCTTTGTATCCTGCTCGTACACCACACAAGGAAACAGACGGCGGATGATAAATTTGATATGATTTCGGGAACAAGCGGACTGCTCGGTGCAGCGGATGGGGCGTTTCTCCTTCAAAAAGAAAAACGGACAGGCAATGCTGCAACTTTAGAAGTATCGGGCAGAGATCAGCAAGACCAAAAACTGTATCTTAATCGCAACACAAAAACGTTATTGTGGGAGTTGCAAAGGGCAGAAACAGAATTATGGAAAGAACCGCCAGAGCCTCTGCTGGATGAGATTGACGAACTTGTTATGAAGGATAAATCCTTTTGGGAAGGCTCAGCAACGGAACTGGTTTCTCTGATAAAGGTAGAAATCCAGCCCCATGTCATCACAAGAAAACTAAATGTGCTTTCAGGGCGATTGTATGCAGAGCATGGCATTTATTATCAGAGTACCCGCACCCATGATGGAAGAAAAATACGGTTTTGGAAAGATGATATAGAAACAGCGTGACAGTTGGTGACGGTTGTGACGGTATTTTTGACAGCGGGGGTGGTATGGAAATAACCGTCACAACTGTCACATACCGTCACGGAAAGGATGGGATACGATGAGAAACGTGCAAATATCACAGGAATTATTTATGCAGCTGCTCCGTTTTCACTTGATGGAAGATGAAAGCTGTGAGAGAGAAATCAAGCAGGAGCTGGAGAAAAAGTTGGACAGAATGGTCATGCGTGACCTGTTTGGAAAATCAAAAACTGCACCTACAGAGGAAGAGCGGGAACAGGCAAGAAAAGAGTATCTGGACAGGCGTGGAGTGTTGGAGAGTTTCCGTTGGTAATTCTTCTTTGATGATCAGATAAGGACAGGGGTGTGCCACACCCCTGTGAATAACAGACAAGGCAGGAAGGGAGTGTTACAGATGCTAAAGCAGCCGGAAAGAGAAAGTAGAAATGTGAATGAATTATTTTATGAGATGGAGGGCAGACAGATACAAAAAATGAACAAGGTACTGGCAGGAGTGGAACTGACAAAAGCAGAAGAAAAAACTCTGCTATGGCTTGCTGGATGGGAAGAAAGTACTGTAGATCATCTGCTGTCAGTCATAGAAAAAGCAGCCCGGATACGGGCAAATAAAAAGGGCGGATACGCCCATAAATCTAAGTGTGAGTCCGAGAAGTAACCGGACTTTGTTAAACAAAAACAAGCCCTCGGCGTTTGAGAGCGAAATACACCCATCGCACAAACTTCGTTTATGCTCTGTGTATTTCGCTCTGCTGGGAGCTATGCTGCCAATAGGCAGATAAGTTCGTAAACAGGTGCCCATGCACCTACTCACAATAAAGTCGGCGAGAGCCGGGGAAGGAGGATGCTTATAGGCAGACATTCATTTATCAGACAAAGTAAGCTGTCCGATGTGGCAGGAAGGATTGATTATATCTCCAATCCGAAACGACAGGAATATCTCTATGCGACCTATCAGACAGAAGGAGTAACACCGGAGTTTTGGAAAAATCTTGCAAGAGAAAATCAGTTGGATTTTAAGGCGAGTGGTTCGGCAGGGAAATGTATTGAAGGGCGTGAGTTTATCATTGCACTTCCTGAAAGTTTTGTTCAGTACAGGGCAGATGATGTGGTAAGACTTTTTACGGAAACTTTCCATAAAAGATATGGCGTGGAGTGTAGCGCAGCCCTCCATCACAACAAGGCAAAGACGAATTATCATATTCATCTGATATTCAGTGAACGGAAAATGTTGGAACAGCCAGAAGTGAAGATTGCAACCCGAAATATGTTTTATGATGAGCAGGGGAAGCATAGACGCACGAAAAAAGAGATTTTAGACGAGCAAGGGAATATCCGAGCAGGGTGCAGCATTATCCCTAAAGGGGAAGTCTATGAAAGCCATATCTTCACGAAAAAGGATGAATGGTTTAAGAACAAAGCCTTTACCAAAGAAGTCAAGGAACTGTTTACCGATACGATCAACCGATATGTAAAAGAGGAATCAGAAAAACTCTCTGTATTCCAACAGGGCGGCGTATATCTGGCAACCAAGAAAATAGGAAAGAACAACCCAAAAGCAGAGGAGATAAAGGCAGACAATGCGGCAAGGCAGGAATGGAATCGGACAGTTGATGTGGCATTAGTCGAGGGTGTTCCAGAAGAAGATATTTTGAAAATCAAGCAGGAAAAAATCACAGACAAAACGCTGCAATCTATCAGGACATACGGTTGGCTGCCGGATATGTTCCGTCAGATTATCCGAGGTGCGAAAGACTTTTTACAGGAAGTGATTTTCAAATTTAAACTACCACCTAAACCTGTATCAAAGATTGACTTGCAGGAGTGGAAAGATATGCAGAAGCTCATGTATGAATTGCAGAGACAGTCAATAGAGATAAAACGCACGCAGAAGGATATTTCTTCTTTGAAAAAGCAACTGTCAGAGTTGCGTGAGTTCTTTAAAGGCAAAGAGCGAAAATCTCTGGAAGGGCAAATTGAACTGTTAGAGGATTTGGAAAAGCGTCTGCACAAGAGTATGGAGCAGATCGTAAAACGTGAAGGTTATCCTAATGTGCAAGCCTTTCAGAAGGTTTATAACAAGGCAGAAGAATTGATTATAGAATACAACGAAGAACTAAGGGCATGGAAAAATCAGACAAAACAGAAGAAAGAGAAACCGTTAGAACAACCGAAAAAAGCAAGCGTATTGGAAAAGCTGCACCGCTATCAGCAGGAAGGCAGACAGCAGCCGAAACGGTCAGTCAAGAAAAAATCTATGGATAGAGAACGATAAGAAAGTTTCCTGTATACTTTAAATAGGTCAAGGGATTGATACAAAAAATATCTCAAGTAAATTTAGATTATTACTGACTGGATTAATATAGCAATTATTGATTATTTGCTATATTAATCCAGTGCGTTGTATGCAGAGATGAGTGTTCTGAAGGCTTCGGCAGACATGTATAGGATATAATTTATTAATAATTGTAAGAAAATTAGATGGGATTTTGAGTGTGTTTTGTGATAAATGAAAAAATATTTGAATTTTACATTTTTTTAAAATGAGTATGCAAATACTTTTTACAAATTATTGATATAATGAAGTTGCTATACTAAGGAGGTGTTAATAGCATGAAAAAGAAGATGGCTAAATTATTAATCTCAGGATTGGTGGTGGCATCTATTTGCAATCCATTGTTGAGTATGGAGACAGTATTCGCAGAGAGTGTAGTAGATCCGGCTCCCAGTATTACTCCAGTAAATGCAAATGGAAAAAAAGTGTTATTTGATAATACTCATGCGCAAACAGCAGGTGCGGCTGATTGGGTAATTGATGGCGGATTTTCTGATTATGCACAGGGGTTAGCGGACGAAGGTTATTTTGTCCAGGAATTGAGAAAAGAGACTCCGATTACATATGAGGATTTAGTAGGGTATGATTCGTTTATAATTCCAGAAGCAAATATCCCATTTAAAGTAGAAGAGCAGGACGCGATTGAACAGTATGTAAATAACGGAGGCAGTGTTTTCTTTATTGCGGATCATTATAATGCGGATCGTAATAAAAATCGTTGGGATGCATCTGAAGTATTTAACGGATATAGACGTGGAGCTTACGAAGACCCTTCCGCTGGTATGAGTGCCGATGAAAGAAATTCAGAAGCAATGCAGAATGTCCAAAGTAGAGATTGGCTTGTAGAAACTTTTGGAGTACGTTTTCGCTACAATGCAATAGGGGATATAAATGCAACAGAAATCGTTCCTTCATCAGATTGCTTTGGTATTACAGAAAATGTAGAGTCTGTTGCTATGCACGCCGGTTCTACCATAGCAATCCTTAATCCGGAAGTGGCAAAGGGAATTGTTTATTTGCCAGAAGGATTAGATAATTCGGATAAATGGGGTTCATCAGTGGATCAAGGAGTGTATGAAGGTGGCGGGATTGAAGAAGGTGCTTATGTAGCTATTGCCAAAAAAGGGCAAGGAAAAGCAGCTTTTATTGGAGATTCTTCTGCCGTAGAAGATGCAACACCGAAATATAAAAATGAGGAAACCGGTAAAAGTAAAAAAACATATGACGGTTACAAGGAACAAGATGACGCAACGTTACTACTGCAATTAACAGAGTGGCTGACAGAGCAAGAAAATTATACAAACTTTTCAGAAACAGATATTCCCTTAGATGAAGCAACAAGTAGCTTAGATTTTGAAATACCAGAAAATTCAACAGAGCCACAGGAAGAACCGTGGGCAACACCAGCGGCAAATTATAAATGGTATGATTCATCTAGTTTTGCAGTAGGCTCGTATGGTTACGATGGCGAAGAAACTAATCCTCCAGTAGAAGATGAGGGATATTACTTATGTGTTCCAGATAAAATTGTTGCAGCGCAAGAACTTCCATTGACAATACGATTGACTGGCATGAAGCCTAATTCTAAAATTGAGAATTTAAAAGTGGGAGCATACATTACCGGAGGAGAACAGGTTGGAGAATTTAGGGAGTTATCTTCGGAATGGACAGGCAATTATGAATATAGCGATGAGTTTTCGGTAGAGACAGATGATAATGGAAATGCGGTTAAGAATCTTGTCTTTAAGTTAAAAGATGGAATAACCGCAGAGTTTAATTTGAGAATTAAACAGGGATCGAAGAATATTTTAACTCAAACCTGCGAAGCAACAGAGGAAAATACCGATGATTATCCAGAAATCGGCACACCAGTATATTCCATAATAAAACCGACAGATATAAAAAATGATACGGTAATGGCACTAACAATACAGATTAATAATCTTAATCCAGGAGAAACTTTATCTAATCTTCGTATTGGAGCATATCTGGCAGGCGGACAGCAGATAGGCGAATTTATAGAACCTGATTCGGAATGGACAGGAAATTACGGATATAGTGATTATTATTCTTTGACAGCGGATGAAAATGGAAAGATTACAAAGACGCTTCTGTTTAAGATTGATGCTTCGGTCAGTGGAAGTGCCAATATCCGTTTACAATGTGGTAAAGATAACGTGTTTACAGAAGCAATAACGATTGCTGAGTAATAATATAAGAAAAGGAGAAACAAAATTATGAAAAAACGCATGATGTGTTTAATGGCTACCTGTTTACTTGGAGTATCTCTTTTGGCTGGATGTGGAAATTCATCTGACGCAGAAAGCAAGGATTCAACGTCTCAGAGTCAGACAAGTGGAGAGGAAGGAAATAAGACAATAGAAAAGTTAAATGTTGCATTTGTTCCCTCTAAAGACCCCGATGAAATTATTACAGCGACAGAACCTTTAAAGGATATGCTGAAAACAGAACTTGCAAAAGAGGGGTATGATGTAGGAGAAGTCGATATTACAGTAGGAACCAGCTATGAGGCAGTGGGAGAAGCACTTTCAGCAGGAACGGCTGATGTAGGACTGATACCAGGGGGCACTTATGTATTGTACGATGACGGCTGTGATGTTCTTCTGACTGCGACTAGAGATGGTCTGAATAAGGATTCGGATAATGCAAAAGACTGGAATGATGGAAAGCCTACGGAAAAGACGGCGGAGCAGGCGGTTTCTTACAGAGCTTTGATTATTGCAGGACCATCTGAAAAAGGACAGGAACTTGCAGAAAAAGTAAATAAGGGCGAAGAACTCACATGGGATGACCTTAACAGTGCAAACTGGAGTGTTATGAACTCTACATCTCCAGCTGGGTATATTTATCCGGCATTATGGCTACAGGACAACTATGGGAAGGGTATCACAGATTTAGAGCATACTGTTCAGTCTGATTCATATGGAAGCGCTATGGCGAGACTAGCATCAGGACAAATTGATATTGTTCTTGCCTATGCGGACGTAAGAAATGATTATGTAGATCAGTGGAATAGTGAATATGGAAGAAGTGGGTCGATTTGGGACACAACAGAGACAAATGTGATTGGCGTTACACCGGCAATCTATAATGATACAGTCAGTGTCAGCAAGAATTCTTCTATTATGACTGATGATTTTAAAGAGGCACTTTCCAACGCATTTATTAATATCGGGAATACAGAGGAGGGAAAAGAAGTAATTGCAATCTACAGCCATACAGGCTATAAGCCGGCTCAATCTTCCGATTATGATAATGAGAGAGAAGCGCAGAAATTGATTCAGGAATTAAATGCTCAGTAGGTCACACTGATATGCAGGCGGGGAGCAGTCCCCGCCTTTATTTAAGTTCATACAGAAAGGATAAAAAATGATAAAATTTGAACATGTTTCCAAAGTATACCCTAACGGAGTGAAAGGTTTGGATAATGTAAATTTGCAAATTGAACAAGGGGAGTTTGTAGCAATTATAGGACTTTCCGGTGCCGGAAAATCTACGTTAATTCGGACGATTAACCGAATGATAGATATTACAGATGGAAGTTTGGAAGTGGACGGAACGAATGTAAGTAACCTGAAAGGGAAAACACTAAGAAGATTTAGAAGGAAAATAGGAATGATTTTTCAATCTTTTAATCTTGTTACGCGGACTACTGTAATTAAAAATGTATTGACAGCGAAAGTGCCGGAGATGCCGTTTTTAAGAGTACTGTTTGGAATCTATAATAAGGAAGAAAGAATTCAGGCATTGGAAGCCCTTGATAAAGTAGGGATTTTGGAAAAGGCATATATCAGAGCAGACCAATTATCAGGCGGGCAACAGCAAAGGGTGGCATTAGCAAGAACGATTGCGCAGAATCCACAAATTATATTGGCAGATGAGCCTGTAGCTGCGCTAGATCCTGTAACAGCAAAAAAAGTTATGGATGATTTTAAGAAAATCAATAAGGAAATGAATATCACTATTTTAGTAAATATTCATCATGTTGAGTTGGCATTAGAATATGCGGATCGAATTATAGGAATACGAGCAGGTAAAATTATTTATGATGGAAAATCAGAAGAAGTCACAGAGGAAATATTAAACGAGATTTACAAAGGAAAGGCGGGAGAGGTGGCATGAAATTCTATCATAAAATTTTCCCACCGAAAGTCATACAGCTTGAAAATGGAAAGAGCATCCAGGAAGTTCGTTCAAGGACACCAATCATTTTGTTTGTACTTCTGGTGGCAATTCTTGTTTCTGCTAAAATAACCGGTTTTAACTTATCAACACTGATTTCACGAGGAGAACAGTTTTTTGTTATCATAGGTCAGATGTTTCCACCGAAATGGGATTACGTTCAACAAATTTGGGGACCTCTTTTTGATACGATTAAAATGTCACTTTTGGGTTCCGTAATTGGCTCAATCGTTGTAATTCCTTTTGCGATTATTGCTTCCAGTAATATTGTAAAAAACAGAATAGTTATTTTCATTACGAGACTTTTTTTGAGTATTGCTCGGACACTTCCTACATTAGTTACAGCGTTAATTGCAACGTATATGTTTGGACTGGGTACATTGGCAGGAACATGTGCAATTGCAGTATTTACTTTCGCATATGTGGGAAAACAGCTTTATGAACTGATTGAAACAGTGGATATGGGGGCGTATGAAGCGGCAGAAGCACTTGGAGCAGGTAAGCCAAGGTGTTTTCTTAATTCGATTGTTCCCCAGGTTCTTCCGGCATATTTATCTAATTGTTTATTCTGTTTTGAAGGGAATGTCAGATATGCGTCTATTTTAGGATATGTAGGCGCAGGTGGTCTGGGATTGATTCTAAACGAGAAAATAGGATGGCGGGAATACAGTAGTGTGGGAATGATATTAATCGTTCTGTTTCTGACAGTTGTGGTGATCGAAGCATTGAGCCATTATCTGAGAACAAAGCTGACATAGGAGGCTGTATATGATGAATGAAAGAATTTTAAGAGAATATGAACGGGCTCCGAAGCGTTGGGCATGGAATTTTTTGGCAGCGATAATTTGTGTCATGTTAATTGCTTGGTCAGGTACCACGATTGAGCTTAGTAATGTAACACATAATGGATTAAAAATTGCCGGAAATATTTTAGGAGGGATTCTGCATCCGGATACGGAATTGTTGTTTAATTTTACAACAACAGGGATTGCATATTTGCTTCTTGAAACAGTGTGCATTGCTTTTTTAGGAACGATTGTCGGAGCAATTCTGGCGATTCCTTTGGCATTTATTTCAGCAACGAATATTGTGCCGAAACCAATCAGTCTGATTGGGAGGGTGATAATCATGGCAATAAGAACGGTTCCGCCGTTAGTCTATGGATTGATGTTTATCAGGGTAACTGGTCCGGGGGCTTTTACCGGATTATTAACGATGTCGTTATGCTCGATTGGTATGGTATCAAAATTGTATATTGAAGCGATTGAAGATTTAGATACGAAGATACTGGAATCTTTGGATGCATGTGGTTGTACATTATTTCAGAAAATACGATATGGGATTTTGCCGCAGCTGTTTCCGGATTTTATGTCTACTATTATATATCGTTTTGATATGAATTTAAGAGATGCAACTATACTTGGAATGGTAGGGGCTGGTGGAATCGGCTCGCCATTGATATTTGCAATGAATTCTTACCGTTGGAATGAAGTTGGAGCAATTCTGACAGGGTTGATTATTTTAGTATTAGTGGTTGAGTTTTTTTCTACTAAAATAAGAGTGAAGCTGGCGAGGGGATAAAATTGGAACAGATTAGAATTATATTTACATCAGATATTCATGGATATTTTTATCCGACAGATTATAGAGAAAAGCTAAAAAAATCGAAAGGTCTGCTCCATATCGCTCAGTCTTTTCATAAAGATGGGAATACTTTAATATTGGACGGAGGGGATATTTTACAGGGTTCTCCTTTTTCTTATTATAGTCAGATGAAAAGAATGCCTCAAATTGCCGCAGAGCTAATGAATATAGTTGGGTATGATGCTGTGACCATTGGAAATCATGACTTTAATTATGGAAGTCAATATCTGCGGAATTATCTGGAGCAGTTAAATGCAGTCTGTATATGTGAAAACTGTACAGAGAAAAAGACAGGAAAGTCGTTGTTCCCGTGGAAAATTTTTCAGATGGAGAATGGAATACGAGTAGGAATTGTCGGAGTTGTGACAGACTTTGTTAATCTGTGGGAAAAAGCGGAAAATCTGGAACAGATAAAAATAGAAAATGCATACGAATGTGTTGCAAAAGTATATGAGGAGATTAAGGAGAAGGCTAATCTCACAGTGTGTCTTTATCATGGCGGTATGGAATGTGATATAGATACCGAAGAAATATTGGAAAAAACAGGAGAAAATGAGGGATATAAAATCTGTAAAAAACTTGGTTTTGATCTTCTACTTACCGGACATCAACATATGCCAATAGCTGGGCGTAACATTCAGGGAACTTATGTGGTGCAAAATGCGTGCAATGCGGACACATATCATGAGATACAGATTACATTTACTCCTAATATCGAGATTCAGTCAAAAATGATTTCAGCATCAGAGCTACCGCTAAGAGATATGGAGTTACCATTTCAGAAAATAGAAACTGACGTACAAAATTGGCTGGATAGCGTTGTAGGAAGTGTACCGCAAGCGTTATATCCAGAGGAACATTTGCAGATGGCTCTACACGGCTCTAAATTAGCGGATTTTATCAATGAGGTGCAGTTGGCCTATACAGGAGCCGACATATCATGTACCAGTTTAGCAAATCAGGTATCCGGATTGCCAGAAAAAGTAACGGTAAGAGATGTGCTACTGACCTATCCTTTTGCGAATACATTGGTGGTATTGGAAATTACGGGCGAATGTTTAAAGAAGGCTTTGGAACGAACAGCAGAGTATTTTACAGTAAAGGATGGAAGTATACAGATTTCTGAAAGCTTTTTGAAGCCTAAAGTGGAGCATTACAACTTTGATTTTTATAAGGGTGTAACATATCGAATAGATTATAATAAGCCGATGGGAAATCGTATATCAGAAGTTCGAGTTCAGAAACAGTTAATAAGTCCAGAGAAAGTATATCACATTTGCATGAATAACTATCGGGCAAGTGGAGCAGGAGGATATGAAATATACACCCATTGTAAAATTGTAAGGCAATATGGAAAAGATATGTTTGAAGTGCTTTTGGAATATATTAGTAAAAATATGAGAAAATAATAAAAATAGTGTTGTATAACTCTTGGATTTCTATTTTTATGTTGTCTAAAATAGGCTTAGAGTGATTTGCTGAAGTATTATTATAACGTAGTAGCGCTAAAAATAATATACAGTGTAAATGCGTGATGGATAATACAAGATATATGAATTGAATAAAACCAAACGAAAATGGAAAAAAATGGTAATTTGGAGTGAATATCATTTAGAAGAATTAGTATCTGCTTAATTAAGCAAATATTAGCCTGAACTTATTTATTTTACTGTGCTTCTTTCGTGAAAATTGTATAATAAAGTGCACGGTTTTAAAAAGAATATTTTTTTGTGCATTTTTATTAGAAAGTACCATTCAAAGAGTGAAAACCAAAGTATAAACAGATTTGAATTTGAGAAAGAAAGTGTGTGGGATTTTTAGGCTATCAAAAAGATGAAATCCGAGAATATAACGACAAAAGATGTTGCGGTCTGTGGTTTATTATTATTGGTGTAACAATACTACTTTTAAGATTTACTTTCCACGGTTTTTTGTTAAAGAAAATAGAAAAATCGCTATGCCACAGCCTTGATAGGTCATCGTGCAGCGATTTTGTTCAATTACAGTTTGTAGAGGAGAGGGATAAAAGTATTTTAATTAGTGGAGAATTTACTGTTGCTTTTCTAAGCAAAACCGCTTATAATGTGAGTCGGAATATATTGCTATTATCCACAGTTACCGAGCGAGTGTTATCAATGCCGATAACAAAATGATAACATTAGCCCGTATAGGTAGGATAATATGGATAAATCAAATAATCAAAAGAAATAGGAACATGACAACAAACAATATCTAAACAAAATTGATTAGTAATTGTCGAGTTTGAGTAGCTTGAAAAATTGCGGAAAAGCCCATAAATAAAGGCTTTGCGGGGTGTCGAAAAGACCAAATGGAGTGCAAATGGAGTTTAAAAATTATTTTTTTCTCTTGTTTATATTCCAGATTCACCTGCAAATTTCATGAAATCGGTTATTCTCATAAAATAAAATTAGAGTAAATATGAAGAACAGTTTGTTTTGATTGAAGTGATTTTCGTCAAGGCAGACTGTTTTTTTGTTGCCTGCATTTAGAAAAAAGATACCAAAGAAAGGTTCTTTATTTTCGATGAGTTAAACTCCATGACACAGTAACCACACTGATGGAGAATTAAAAAACAAGAAAATTTGATAAATTTCGGAAAAGGATGTCCGATTTTGCATCTGCCAGTACAGAGTATATGAAGAGATAAATATTCAAAACGAGAAAGCTCTGGAAGAAAAGAGACGGATGGAACAAATGCAGAAGGGAAGTTGATAATTAAACAAGGGCTCAATTGTAAACATGAACCAGTAATGCTATAATTATAGTGAGAACAGGAGGATTGGTCCTATGTCAAGATTTAGTACAAGTTAAAATGAGGTTTTCCTCATCTTAACCTGCCATCTGCAATTCGCCTTGTTGAAGCCTACGATACAGCTCTTCATAATCGTTTGGAGACATATAATCACAGTGACTATGAATTCGTTTTGTATTGTAGAATGCTTCTAAATACTCGAAAATCAAACGATATGCATGCTCATAATCTCGAATCTTAAACCGATTCAGCCATTCTCTCTTAATCAGGGAATGGAACGACTCAATACATGCGTTATCCCATGGATATGCCTTTTTAGAATAACTACACTGCATGGTTGCGGTTACACGTTTGTATTCTTTTGATACATACTGGCTGCCACGATCTGAATGTAGAATCAAAGGCTCATCGATATTGCGTCTTGCTTTTGCTTTTTTTATTGTTTCAATCACGCAGGATACTTCTAATGTTTTAGAAAGTGTCCAGGCAATGATTTTTCTGGAATATAAGTCCATAATACTGGTCAGATAAACAAATCCGTCTATCGTCCAGATATATGTGATGTCAGAACACCAAACAGCATTTGGTCGTTCTGGGTGAAACTGTTCATCAAGGATATTTTTTAATTCGCTGCTGAAGTCAGAATCTTTGGTCGTGATGGTCCATGGCTTGCTCCATTGAGCTTTGATGCCCATTTGTTTCATATACTTACCAACGGTACGCTCGGAGATGATTTCTCCTGATTTACGCAATTCCCTGGTAATTTTAGGGGCACCATAATTCTGTTTAGATTCATCATAAATATCTTTGATTTTAGCTTTTACGGCTTCACGTCTTTTTTCTGTATTAGAAGGAACACGTTTTAGCCATGCATGATAACCAGAACGAGAAACGCCAAGATGTTTCAACATTCCGGAGACAGAAACCCGGCGTTTTGCCTTATGGGCAGTTTCTGCCATCTCCTTAACTTCGAGATAAATGGCTTCCGTCATTTTCCCAGAATGTTGATTGCTTTTTTTAATACTTCAAGGGCATCCTGTGCATCTCGTAATTCTCGTTTTAATCGTGCGATTTCTTTTGCTTCATCAGAAGCATAGTTACCGGAACCACGGCTTTCAATATCACCTGTTTCACGCAGTTCTTTCTGCCAGCGTGATAATGTCTGCTGACTGATTCCTAAGTTTGTAGCACAGCCTTGCAGTCCTAAGTTCTTGTGATCATGATAATACTGGACTGCATCCAGCTTAAATTGTTTGTCATAGTGCTTTGCCATAATGAGTTCCTCCTTCAGTGCGGTACCTACATTGTACCATGATTTTTCTTATAAGGAATTCTCATTTTGACTTGTACTATTTATATTCTAGCACCAGATGCATATTATGGAAGATTTTTACGTATTACAACTGTTAAAACCAAAGTTTAAAGATTTTTATTTATGTTTCTGTGGATTTGCAGAATGTGAACCATTACATAGCTACGGACCGGCCGCAAGACCCAATTATATTTTGCATTATGTAATGAAGGGCAAAGGTATCTATCAGGTAGGTGAAACGAAGTATCAGCTGAAAGAAGGACAGGCCTTTCTGATCGAGCCGGAAAGCCTTACCTTTTATCAGGCAGATAAAACGGACCCATGGTCTTACCTTTGGGTAGGATTTGGTGGTACGGAAGCACAGAGATTTGTCAGAGATCTTGGACTGAACAGTCGTCAGCTTACGTGCGAATGTGAATATGGAAAAGAGCTGAAAGAAATTGTATTTGAAATGCTTCGGCATACGTACTCAACTGCGGAAAATATATACTATCTTCAAGGAAAATTGTATCAGTTTTTCTCCGTGCTGGCTCGCGGGATTGAAATTCAGCAATATGCGGATGATACGAAAGAAAGTATACATGTACAGGAAGCAATTGCCTATATAAAGAATTACTATTCACAGAAAATCACAGTAGAAGATATAGCAAATCATCTTGCACTTAATCGAAGTTATTTATATACAATATTTAAGAACAGTCTTGGAATCTCGCCAAAAGATTTTTTGACGGAATTTCGAATTTCCAGAGGAAAGGAGCAGCTCACACTTACAGATCTGTCTGTGGAGGAGATTGCAGTTTCCTGTGGCTATCGTAATTCCCTTGCTTTCGGTAAAGTATTTAAGCAGAAAATGGGAATAACGCCGACCCAATATCGTAACGACAACAGAAAGGATGTCCGAGAACGATTGATCCGTGTACAAAATGAACTGAAAGAATATAAGAAGCATAAAACAATTTATGTGGGAGACATCGAAAAAGAATAGACGAAATGTTGAAAAAAGGCATCGATACCTAACATTTGAGGATATAACTCTTAACAAAAAGGTATAACGGATGTCTTTTTTTGTACGCTATACTTGTATCAACGAACATAAGGAACAAGTGCACAGGTTTCTTCGCTCAGACAACAAATAATCAAAGGAGTGTTAGAGGAGGAGACTCATGGGAAATCAAAAGGAAACTCAGAAAAATCCGCAATATAAATATGCGTCTACAAGAGAAAAATTGTGCTTTGGAATTGGGGCGATCGGTAAAGATGCGATTTGCAATTTAGTAGGAGCATTTTTAATGCTTTATTTTACAGATACTTTGTATCTGGCACCGGCATTTGTCGGCGTACTGTTTTTTGTAGCAAGAATATGGGATGCGATCAATGACCCGATGATGGGAATGATCGTTGACAATACACATACACGTTTTGGTAAATTCAGAATCTGGATTGTAATCGGAACATTAGTAAACTCAGTTGTATTTGTTTTGTTATTCCACAGCTTTAACCTGTCAGGAACAGCATTGTACGTATATGTATCTGTTATGTACATCTTATATGGAATGACTTATACGATCATGGATGTCCCTTACTGGTCATGGCTTCCGAACTTGACAAATGACCCGCACGAACGTGAGAAAGTATCTATAATTCCAAGATTTTTTGCAAGTCTTGCAGGATTTTCAGTAGCAACATTTGGACTTTACATTATCAATTATCTGAACAAAGCTGCAGGCGAGAGTAATCTCTATGCAGAAAATGGATATACAATTTTCGCAATTATTATCGCAGTTATTTTCATTGTTACAATCGGTATTACTGTATTCAATGTAAAAGAGGAATCAACAGTAGGTGTATCAGCAGAAAAGACAAGTCTGAAACAGGCGTTTCATGTAATTGTAAAAAATGATCAGCTGCTTGCATTCATCGGATTGCTTTTGACATTTAACCTTTGTACACAGATCGCAAAAAGCTTTGCTGTATACTATTTCAAATGTGTATGCCACGATGAATATCTGTATTCTATCTTTGGATTTGCGATCATTGCCGAGATGGTAGGACTTTTATGTTTCCCGAAAATCGCAGCAAAAATCAGCCGTGAAAAAGTATACGCATTTGCATGTGGACTTCCAATTGTTGGATTTGCACTGCTCGGTGTAGCAGGATATGTAGCACCACAGAGTAAAGCGTTAGTTGTTGTATGCTGTGCACTGCTTTTCTTCGGATCAGGTCTTTCACTTGGAGTAACAACATGCTGCATGGCAGATGTTATCGACTATGGAGAAGTGAAATTTGGTGTACGAAATGAAAGCGTAACATGCTCAGCACAGACATTCCTTATGAAGGCAGCTATGGCAGCAGCAGGTGGATTAACAGGAATTGGTCTTCAGATTGTAGGATACAATGCAAAAGCAGCAGCGCAGAGTGCAGCGACCGTTATGGGTATTCGCGTGTTAATGCTTGTAATTCCAATCATTCTTGCATTTGCAAGCTTAGGTATTTACAAAAAATACTACACTTTAAAAGGTGAAAAGATGGAAGAAATCACAAGAAAAGTAAATGAAATGCATGTGAAAAAACAGACAGCTTAAGAGACAACAATTCAATTGTAAAAGGGGTAGTATATGAGACAGATTATTTTTCACGAAGAAACAAAAACTTTTCATTTATACAATGGAAAAATTAGTTATATCTTATGTGTATTAGAAAATGGACATCTGGGACAATTATATTTTGGAAAACGACTTCATGATAAAGCAGATTTTTCTTATCTGGTTGAGAAATGTGAACGCCCAATGACATCGTATATATATGAGTGGGATCGTACTTTTTCATTGGAACATGTCCGACAGGAATATCCGGTTTACGGTACGACAGATTACAGACATCCGGCAATTGAATTGTTGCAGGAAAACGGCAGCAGGATCAGTGAGTTCCAATATGACAGTTATGAGATTATTGATGGAAAATCAAAACTCTCCGGATTGCCGGCAACTTATACAGAGTCTGAGGGGGAAGCGCAGACATTGCGCATCTTCCTGAAAGACGCTCTGACCGGTGCGAAACTGGCACTATTATATACCATTTTTGATGAATACAGTGCAATTGCAAGAAGTGCGTATATTGAAAATACAGGTGAGAAAAATCTACATGTGTTAAATATGATGAGTTTAAGCCTGGATCTTCCGGATAAGGATTATGAATGGATGCAGTTGTCCGGTGCATGGTCTAGAGAGCGCTATATAAAAAATCGAACATTGGAGCAGGGCATAACAGCTATTGACAGTATGCGTGGTAATTCTTCTCACGAACACAATCCGTTCCTTGCTTTAAAACGTCACAACACAGATGAAAATGCAGGAGAAGCAATCGGAGTAAGTCTTGTATACAGTGGAAATTTCCGTATGCAGGCAGAAGTAGATACACACGATGTGACACGAATTACAGCCGGGATCAATCCGGAAGGATTCGATTGGAAATTAGAACCGGGAGAAAGTTTTCAGACACCGGAAGCCGTTCTGGTTTACAGTGAAAATGGATTAAATGGCATGAGCCAGACATTCCAGAAGTTGTATGCAAAGAGACTTGCAAGAGGGTACTGGCGCGATAAAGCAAGACCAATCTTAAATAACAACTGGGAAGCAACGTATTTTGACTTTACAGAAGATCGTCTTGTAGAGATTGCCGGGAAAGCAAAAGAATGTGGAGTAGAACTGTTTGTCTTAGATGACGGATGGTTTGGCGCAAGAAGAAATGACAGAGCCGGTCTTGGTGACTGGGTGGCAAATGAAGAGCTTCTGCCAAATGGCATCAAAGGCCTGTCAGAAAGAATTGAAGCACTTGGATTAAAATTCGGTCTTTGGTTTGAACCAGAGATGGTAAATAAAGACTCTGATCTTTATCGTGCACATCCAGACTGGATCTTACAGACGCCGGGAAGAAATACATCACACGGCAGATATCAATATGTACTTGATTTCTCAAGAAAAGAAGTAGTAGACCATATTTACGGAATGATGGCAAAGTTATTGTCGGAGTCAAAAATCTCATATATTAAATGGGATATGAACCGAAGCATTACCGAATGCTACAGCAGCAAGCTTCCTGCAGACAGACAAGGAGAAGTGTTCCATCGTTATATTTTAGGTGTGTATGATCTGTATGAGCGCTTGACAAATGAGTTTCCGGAAGTATTATTCGAATCCTGTTCCAGCGGTGGTGGAAGATTTGACCCGGGAATGCTGTACTATGCACCGCAGGGATGGACAAGCGATGATTCGGATGCGGTCGAGCGTCTGAAGATTCAGTATGGAACTTCTATGTGTTACCCGCTTAGCAGTATGGGAAGCCATGTGTCTGTTGTTCCGAATCACCAGGTATTCCGCAATACTCCACTACATACAAGAGCGAACGTAGCATACTTTGGAACTTTTGGATACGAACTGGATCTTAACAAATTGACAGAAGAAGAGATCAAAGAAGTAAAAGAACAGATCGCATTTATGAAAGAATATAGAGAAGTGTTCCAGTTTGGAACATTTTATCGTCTGAAAAGTCCATTCGAAGGAAATGAGACAGTATGGATGGTGACAAATGAAGACCGCACGCTTGCAATCGTAGGTTACTATCGTGTTTTAAATGGAGTAAATCAGCCTTATAGCCGTGTCAGATTACAGGGATTAAACCCAGATATGGTTTATGAAAATGTATGGAATCATACAGAAAATTACGGAGATGAATTGATGAATTATGGGTTGATCACCTCTGATGTGACAGCTGGTGAAGTGCCTGGGAATGTGACTCCTTGTACCGATTTTGAATCTAGAATATATATGCTGAAAGGCAAAAAAGTTCAGGAGGGAAGATAGAGTATGACGAAGACAAAAAGAATCAGCGAAATGGTACTGGGAATATTGTTTATTGGATTATGTGTATCTTTCTTACGACTTTCACAATTTGGCGTGGATCCATTCAGTGCAATGAATCTTGGAATCAGCGGATTTATCGGATGGAGCTTTGGAACGTGGCAACTGCTTGTCAATGCAATCATTCTTGTAGTTGTATTCTTTCAGGCAAGATCCTGTATTGGTTTGGGGACCATTATCAATATGGTATTTGTCGGATATATTGCAGATTTTATTTGTTATGTAGCGAATGATGTGGTGCAGATTCAGATGAATCTGCCACTGCGTATCCTTGCACTGCTGCTTGCTCAGCTGATGGCATCTATGGGAGTGGCACTATATATGGTCGCAGATATGGGAATCGCTCCATATGACAGCGTCGCAATTATAATCGAGAAACTGACACATCAAAAAATCCCATTCCATAAAGCAAGGATTCTTTCGGATGTTGTTGTTGTGATTATCGGAATCATATTTGCCACTGCATCTGGGGCGGGTATCTGGTCGGTAGTAGGGATTGGTACAATTATAAATGCCTGCTTCAACGGTCCATTAATTCAATTTTTTAAAACAAAACTGGAGAGATTTTACCTGTAAAATCTACGGATTACAATTCTCGCAAGGCTCATATCCAGAACGGATAAGGGTCTTGCGTTTCTTTTACGTAGTGGGTAGCTTCTTTTAGGTAAAAAAAGCATAGTTTGAATAAAGCTGTAAAAGTTCACGTTGAATTTTACAGCTTTTTGTGGTTTGCGCGCCCATGGGCGCGCTCTAACGGGTGAAAGTCCCGAATACGCCCAGGTAACAAGGAAGTATATAGCTGAATAGTAGGGTGTTGTCCATCGTGAGGTGGAATCTGAAGAATATTCGGGATTACATTGCCGAAGACAACGAGGAATATGCTACGAAGACGATAAAAGAGATTTATGATTAATTTGAAAATCTTCAGATGTTTCCTAGAATGGAGGCGGATCTCTCCAAACGGGTCAGCTTTCGGACAGATTATAAATATGCGATATGGAAAGAGTATGTGATTATCTATAAGGTCGGTAACGAATATGTAGAGATTTATCGTGTAGTTAACCGATATCAGGATATCACGAGAATCTTTGATTGATAACAGAGATGTGATAACAAATTGATAACACCGTTCAGTACGGTCTATGGATGTAGGATAGTAGAACACATATAAAACCAAATAGAACCATAATACCAATACTAAAAAGTATAGTGACGAGATTTTATTTGCGAGTTTGAATAACGGAAAGAACCCCGGAAATGCTGATAAAATGGGCATTTCCGGGGTTCTTTTATGTCCTTTGGATCTAAAATGGCTCTAATTTTTTTTAGGAATATTGAATTACATTTCTTGAATCTCAATAGTGTCAATGATAATAGTTTCTTCTTTCGTAGGGTGGTACTCAGGGTTACTTAACAGTGTATCACGCAAGGAGTCTTTTAACTTATCACAACAAGGCTTAAATGATAAATATGTAATACCACCGTCAATTACGCCTCCAACAACAAATGCTAAATTATATGAAAGTATAAAAGCTGTAAAAATCTACGTTGAATTTTACAGCTTTTTGTGTATAATATAAGTAGTAGAAATAATACGAAATCAAAGGAAGGAGCTGAAAGAATATGGCAAATATTTTACCAGTGTCTGATTTGAGAAATTATAATGAAGTTTTGAAAAACTGTCATAAAGGAGAGCCAGTATATTTGACCAAGAATGGCAGAGGACGTTTTGTAGTTATGGATATTGAAGATTACGAGCGTGACCGTGCAGAGAAAAAACTTCTGATGAAGTTGCAGGAAGCCGAAGAAGCAGTGAAAGACGGTGAAGGTTGGCTGGATTTGGACGAATTGAAAGCACTTGTGGGGGAATAGGATGTTAAAACTGCGGATCAATCCGATTGTTGCAAAAGATCTGAAGAATATCCGGGATTATATTGCTGAAGATAACGAAGAATATGCTACAAAGACCATAAAGGAAATTTACGGTAAATTTGAAAATCTTCAGATGTTTCCGGGAATAGGCTCAGATCTTTCAAAACGAGTCAGCTTTCGGACAGATTATAAATATGCGATATGGGAAGATTATGCGATTATCTACAAGGTTGGAGATAAAGATGTGGAGATTTATAGAGTAGTCAACCGATATCAGGATATTACGAGAATCTTCGATTGATAACAAATTGATAACACCATTCAGTACGGTCTGTGGACTTTGGACAGTGGAACACATATAAAATCAGATAGAACTATAATTTCTATACGAAAATGTATAGTAACAAGATTTTATTTGCGAATTTGCGTAGCAGACAGAACCCCGGAAATGCTGATAAAATAGGCATTTCTGGGGTTGATTTATGTCCTTTGGCTCTAATTGTTTTTTATGCAGTTATTTTCGGAATAATAGGGGAAGGCTTTTACAATATATTCGCTGTTTCCTGCACCATGTTTTGTGTCAAATACTTTGTTGAGATAATCATTTGACAGTAGGTTTCTGCATTGTTGGGCAGCAGATTGGGGGAATTTGCCAGTGCGCCGGTTATAGTCTCTCTTACAAGCTGTTGGACAGCCTTGGAGGACACATTGTCTCCTTTATGGGAAACCAACTTAAGAAATTTATCTTCTCTCTGCATTTCTTCCGATATCTGTGACTGCCATTTTTCCATAATTTAGGAGAAATGCTTCAGATTTATGCTTCATTTCTTCAGCATATTTCTCAATACTGCCAAACTGCTGGATGGCGAGTTTTGCCACATGTTCTTCAGCATCTCTGATTTTCTGGATGAATCTGTCCTTTTAGCGAAGACAGGAATGGTGTTTGGAATCTGAGTGCGATAAAATGAGAAGAAGAGAAATAATTTGGAGAGGTGTTTATAAATGGTAGAAGTAAAGTTTTACGATAGCATAGATGATAAATTATTGAAATTTGCAGTTATTATCTCCAAAACAAATGGTAAATGGATATTTTGTAAACATAGAGAAAGAGATACTTATGAAGTCCCAGGAGGGCACAGGGAAAGTGGCGAAGATATTTTATCTATTGCTAAGCGAGAACTGATGGAGGAAACGGGTGCGATAGACTTTACTATCAAACTGATTCTGTCAAGGGAAAAACAAGAGTAAATGAAAGCATTGACGATGAAACATTTGGCATGCTTTTCTTTGCAGATATATTTTCTTTTGAAGAAATACATAGTGAGATAGAGAAAATATTAATTACGGATGATTTAGTAGAAAATTGGACATATCCGCTAATTCAACCCAAATTAATTGTAAGTAAGTAATCATCCGTATCTTTTTTTTCATTTTTTATTCTGCTACAATCTCCTTAAAACTCAGGAGGTATTCTATACACTATGAACAAAGAAGAAAAAGCAAAACTCTGGGCTGACCGTATCCAGCAATACAAAACCAGTGGACAAACGTGTAAACAATGGTGTGCAGAAAACGATATCCCTTTATCTACGATGGGATACTGGACCCGCAGACTTGCTAAAGAAGATCCGGCATCTGAACCTGAACAGGATCTGGTCTTTGCCAGACTGCCATCTGAACAGGAAGCTGCCAGAAAGCTTCTCTCTGAAGAAACTGCACCGGTGCGTATTTTTGTCTCAGACAGTATCCGTATTGAAATATCTGATTCCTGCAGACCGGAACTGATGGAATCCATACTGGGATTCCTGCAGTGCCATGCTTGACCTGGCAGGAGGAACAACGGTATATCTTGCCTGCGGAGTCACTGATCTGAGAAAAAGTTACAATGGTCTGGCTGCCATCATCAAATTAAAATTTCACCTCGACCCATACTCACGCTGCATGTTTGCGTTCTGCAACCGTCGGCGTACTTCTATAAAGATCCTCCAATGGGACGGATCCGGATTCTGGATCCTGATGAAACGGCTCGACCATAATGCCTTCCACTGGCCGGATACTCCGGACGAACTCCGCCAGGTGACTCTGAAAGAGATCCACTGGCTGTGTGACGGACTATCCTTAAATCCCAGAGGTGCATTTGAGGAACACCATCCAAAGATCATTCTGTAAGCATACGACAGCGGAGCTGTCAATCCCGTAAAAATCATGAAAAATACGACATCTTCCTGCATATTTCCTATATCCGGAAACGCAGTTTTCCATAGGAAAACAGCTGGGATCATGGTATACTTTTGATAATGATAAAAGCCGGGAGGACAGGACATGGAACCGATCTTTACAGATAAACAGCTGAATAACATGAGCCGTGAAGATCTGATCTCATTGATGAAGATCGTACAGGAACAGACAAAGAAGAAGGATACGGAGATCCAGCTGCTGAAGGATAAACAGAAGGAACTCGAATTCTTAAATGCCATGCTCTCTGACCGTCTTACCCTTGCACAGAGGAAACAGTTTGGTGCATCCAGCGAAAAGTATGCCGAAGGCTATGAACAGATGAACCTGTTCAATGAGGCAGAAGCCAGTGCGGATGCGGAAACAGAAGAGCTGTTTGAAGAGATCCGGCCATCCTCTTATAAACGTAAAAAGAGAAAAGGAAAGAAGGAAGAAGATCTTTCCAATTTTGAGACTATTGAGACCAGGACCTATAAACTGGAAGGGGAAGCCCGTTACTGCCCGGAATGCGGAAAAAAATACAGCGTAGTAACAAAGGAAACCGTAAAACGCCTGCGTTTTGTACCTGCAAAGTTTGAGGTTGAAGAAGAGATCACTTATGTATACAGCTGTCCGAAATGCGGGGCCATGAAACGTCCGGAAAAAGAACCATCCCTGATCCGTGGAAGTATCGCTACGCCTTCCCTTGTCGCCGGTATCATGAACGCTAAATATGTAAATGGGATGCCTCTGGCACGCCAGGAAAGAGAGTTTGCCAGATATGATCTTGATCTTTCCACAAAGACTATGGCAAACTGGATCATAAACTGTGCAGACAGATACCTGAAACCACTGTATCAGCTGATGAAAGAAGAACTTCTGGAAAGCAGATATATCCATTGTGATGAAAGCCGTATCCAGGTACTTGGAGAACCAGAGCAGAAAGGTACGACCCAGAACTGGATGTGGGTATACCTCACGGATGAGTCCAGTGGCTCCCCGCAGATGGTACTCTTCGATTATGAAAGGACCCGTGCGGGATATCATCCTGTAAACTTTTTAGGGAACAGGTTTCATGGGTATCTGACCTGTGATGGATATCAGGCTTATCACAGTTTAGGAGAAGGTATCATAATAAGCGGATGCCTTACCCATGCAAGACGGCGCTTTGATGCAGCCCTCACAGCATTGAAAAAAGACTTCACAAAAGAACAGCTGAAAGAGACAGTTGCATATCAGGCAATGTCAAGGATCGGGATTCTCTATAAGATTGAGGAGATGCTCCATGACAAAACACCGGAAGAAAAATATGAGGAGCGCCAGAAACAGTCCCGTCCGGTTATGGATGCCATGTTTGAATGGCTGCATACGATGGAAGATTCTGTAGACAGGTCTTCCCTTATTGGTGATGCCATTTTGTATACGCTTAATCAGGAAGTATATCTGAGACGGTATCTGGAAGATGGACATCTCAGCATAGACAACAACAGTGCAGAACGTGCATTGAAAAACTTTGCAGTAGGACGCCGCAACTGGCTGTTTGCCAAAAGTGTACGGGGAGCAGATGCCAGTGCCCTTGTTTACAGCATTACAGAAACGGCACTTCTGAACCATCTGAAACCATACGCATATCTGACTTATATATTGGATGAACTCAGAAAAATGGGGGCTTTTCCTAAAGAGGAAGAATTAAAGAAACTGCTTCCATGGTCAGAGAATCTTCCGGAATACTGCCGTACTAAACTAAAAAAATAATAATAAGCCATCTGATAGAGAATCTGGCAGACAGCCAGGAGCAGTATCAGATGGCTTTTATAAAATGTCAATATACGAATGATTACCTACTTACATTTCACTCGTATGTGAATTGTCAAGGTGCATAGGTCTGTTTCCATTATCTGGGATCAGTCCTGCCGGAGAAGACTCCGGTTCTATAGCAATCTGGACTACATCCTGTTTATGGGATGTAAGGTCAAGAGTGCTGGCTTTTCCAACTGGATCCGGTATCTGACAGGCTTTTTTACGGAGACGGGTAACTGCATTGTAAAAACAGCTGGGAGATATCCCATGCTCATTACACCATGCAGCATCTGTCAGGCCGCTTTGTCTGCATTCGGTTACCAGTTCCATCCATTCGTCCAGGGAACGTCCTGGAGCACGTTTCTTACTCATAATGAAACCTCCAAATGTAGTAAATTTCTATCTCCTATCAAGCGGAGTGTAGTAAAAATCTATTTACTATCATTATGAGTTTAAAAACGTAGACAGTAAAGCTACCCAAGATTTAAGCGCTTACTTTATAAAATGTCAATATACGAATGATTACCTACTTACGGTCTTTGTGTGTTACTTCTGGCTGGAAGATTTTACTGTTTTGGAACTGTTATGTATAAGTTCCATATCCTGTGTTGTAATATTCAGGTGCTTACGCATTTCTTCAACAGCAGAACTTGGGTTACGCATTTCGAAGCACAGGAGAATACGTTCATGAGGTTCTACCGCATTTTTGTAGACCATTTTATTGGTGAAAGAGTCACCACGGTAAATTCGAAAACGTTCCAGTAATTGTTTATTTATATTGATCAGTAGTTGGTTATTGGTGAAAGCAATTATTTTTGTATGAAAAAGTTCATCCAACATGATCATCTTCAGCATATCTCGTTTTTCTGTAGCTTCTACAAAGGAAGTATGAATTTCACGGAGTTCCCGGATCTGCTTGTCTGTTGCACGCTCAACTGCCAGACGTACGGAAAGAGTTTCAATAGCCATACGTACTTCCATAAAATCATAAAATTTTACACCTTCAATGTCATACCACTGGGAACTATTATCAGAACTTTTTTGATAGTCTGCAACAAAAGCGCCCTTTCCGGGGCGAATTTCCACATAACCTACAGCTTGGAGAACTCGGATTGCCTCACGAACGCAGGTACGACTGACACCCATTTGGTCACAGAGTTTCATCTCAGTGGGCAGTTTTTCCCCAATTTTATATTCTCCGGACATGATCATTTCTTTTATATCTGCAACTACTGAATCAGTAATGGACATTCGTTGTATCGCTTTCATAGGAATCTCCTCTTGTTATTTATATAGTCTATTATAAATTTAGCGCATAAAAAATCAATTGATTTTAACGAAAATCCAGTTGAAATTAGTCGATTATATTTATAAAATTAGTTGCATTGATTTACTTAATTTCATTAAATCTTCATGAGAATGAATATTAGTGTTCTTGGCTATTACCGATAGGAAAAAATCCAGATTCTCTTTTGAGGTAGGATAACCAAGATCCTGTAAAGTGAGAGGCATATTCATATATCTCATGGCATTGCGTACGCGCTCAATTTCAGATTGCTCCATTTGATTGAAGGCCATTTGAACTAATAAGCCCACCGCTACAATTTCTCCATGAAGAAAATTTTGCCCTTCTTCAGTATGGTAGTTTCGCATGAAATCATAGGTAGCGTGTGCTATGGCAAGTTGGCCAGAACCATCTGCAAATCCGCTTACAATAGAAGTATGCAGAAGGTTGGTAAGGATTACATCCTTGAAATGTGATGCTTGATTTCCCTGAGAATACAGGTCAGTATATTCTCCAAGTAAAAAATCATAAATGATTTTGGCATTTATCACCTGAATATATTCTTTGAGCTGGCAATCCCGGTAAGAAGATATATTTAGCTGATGGAAACTTTCTGGGTATTTAGCCAGCGAATCCATGATACCGGATGCAAGCAGACGTCTGGGCGCGGTGGCAATCAAGTCCATATCGGCGATGCATACATCTACTTCTTTTTTTAGATTTACAGCAGGTTCTCGTTGACCTTTATCGTTGTACATAATACAGGTCATAGAGGTTGCAACACAGGTTGCAATGGAAGTGGGAACTGTAATAACAGGCAGACCGGAAAAAACAGAAGCACATTTTACATTATCAAGACATCTACCGCCTCCAATACCAACTAAAACAGTAAATCCTTCATTTAGTGCCTTTTTTGAATAATATTCTGCCTTTTCCTTGGTACATTGGTCGTGGTGAGTGATAAGTTCAAAGTTAGAAGCAGAAAGCATATTCCCGGCAATAAGGTTAAAACTGGATAGGGCGTGTTCGCCGCCTACGATCAAAGCTTTTCCACCAAGACGTAAAATTTCGCCAGGAAGCTGAGATAATACATTTTTGCCATAAAAGAACTTACCACAACCTACTTTTAATGCAGATAATTCACTCATATTGGTTAACCTCCATTCCTTTACTGTCAATAGCAGTGATTTTTATGATGTTTTATTGTATGAAGATGTGACATCATACAATCTATAAATGCATTATATTTGTATATATTAAAAAAGTCAATCTCAATATTGAAACAAAAATATAAATTGTACATAATAAACAATTTAAGTAAAGAGCTAATGTCAAAATATAACAAAATGCAATATATTTAATAAAAACTATTGACTTTTTTTGTATGAATCACTATACTTCGAATTACAGAAACGACATCATACAATCATACAAAAAAGGAGGAAAAATGAAAAACTTTGAAGGTATTATCCCTCCAATTGTTACACCGTTTACAAAAGAGGGAGAAATTGATGAGCGTAAGATACGCAAAGAGATGGAAATCTGCATGAAAGCTGGTGCGAACGGATTAAGTGTAGCAGGGAGCACAGGCGAAGGCCCCACATTAAATGATTCAGAGCTTGTTCAACTGATCAAAATTGCGAAGGAATATCTTGATAAAACCCAACCTCTGGTTTGCGGGATAATGCGCACCTGTACAAGAGATGCTGTTAATGCCGGGATTAAGGCAAAGGAAGCAGGTGCAGACGCAATCATGGTTACCCCCACTGCATATAATGTTCTTGTTCCAAATGAAGAAGGCATGTTTGACTTTTACAAAACAATTTCTGAAAAGGTAAAGCTGCCGATTATTATTTATAATGTGATTCCCCAGAATACAATTTCTCCGGAACTTTTTGGAAAATTACTGGAAGAAACAGAATATGTAATGGGAATCAAACAGAGTGTTGGTGGAATTCAGGCTTTATATGCGGATATTATGGAAGTTGATGGAAAAGGAAATGTGTATGCTGCTACAGATGACATGATTTTTTCTTGCTTTGAGCTTGGAGCTTCAGGTGCGATCAGTGCTATTTTATCTCTGTTTCCAGAAGAATGTGCGGATATGTGGAGGCTGGCAAAACAGGGAAAACATGAAGATGGTCTGGCAATTCAGAATTGCTTATATAAAAAATGGAAATGTTTGGGTGGAAATCAGTTCCCCATTCGTTTAAAGTATGCGCTTAGTGTTTTAGGAAGAGATGGAGGATATTGCAGAAGCCCTATAACATACCTGCCTGAATGGGAAAAAGAAATGATAAGGAAAGCCTTGGAAAAATAAAGCCAGTGAATGACTTTATAAATAATAAATTAAGAGAAAATGGAGGAAAAAAAATGAACAAATTCGTTAGCAAATATGGACAGATACTTTTGCCTTTAATTACACCTTATGGTGAGGGTGAAGAAGTAAATTATGAAGCCTACACAGAGCTGATTCATTATCTGATTGAGAAGAATCTGTGTGATTCCCTGATTGTAACAGGAACTACCGGTGAAGCTAGTCTCCTTACCTTCGATGAGAGAGTAAAGCTTATGGAAACAGCAGTAAAAGCAGCTGATGGACGTAAACCGGTTATTGCAGGAACTGGCTGTGCATCTACTAAAGAGACCATTGCACTGACAAAAGAGGCTGAAAAGCTGGGAATTGAGACCTGCTTAATTGTATGCCCGTTTTATAACAAACCTACACAGGAGGGAATTTATCAGCATTTTAAATCTATTGCAGAAAATACAACTTGTAATATCTTGCTGTACAATATTCCGATTTTTGTAGGTGTGAATATAGAGGCAGAAACTGTTTCCAGACTGGCTGGAATTCCAAATATTGTGGGAATTAAAGATGAAGCTGGAATTAATCCAACACAGGTAACTGATTTCTTTTTGGCAACAGAAAAAATCGATCCTGAATTTGCTATTTATAATGGCGATGATGTTATGCTGCTTCCGACAATTGTTCAGGGAGCTATGGGCCTGGTAAGTGGTGGAGCTCATATATTTGGACATGAGATCCGTAAAATTTTTGAATGCTTTGCTGAAGGAAAAAATGAAGAGGCGAAAGAATTATTTATTCCA
>QFCH01000880.1_pt1 | contig 89266 bp, 82 predicted proteins | sample 5346071 | NCBI WGS metagenome assembly QFCH01 (sample SAMN09062255, study PRJNA434731) | Human gut metagenome, whole genome shotgun sequencing project. | isolation source: stool timepoint B chromium assembly | host: Homo sapiens | collected 2015
GAAGTGGAAGAGTAGAAAGAGCATGATGTTTGCTGGGATGGTGTAGCGGTACGAGCGTTGCGACGCAGTCAGTCTCGTCGCGAAGATTTTTCTTTTCTTCAAATTCGATTTCAAGATGACGTTTTAACTGTTGCCCGTCTTCCTTCGTCCAACGAGAAATGCTAAATAACTGCCATCCCTTTTGACCACCTGTACGGCTACAACTTGTAACTACACCGTTGTCATCCACTTGCATCAACCATTCATCAGTTCCGTTTTCTACTGGAATACACGCATATCCTGAACGTGTAAACTCTGGATGTAGAATTTCACTGTTGTAGATTAATTGGTCGCCATCTAGAATAATCACTTCTTCCAGATAGTCACGTACTACATAAAGTGATGAAATATTATTAGCTACATCGAAATAAGGATTTTCGACAATGGTAATTTCTGGATAGTCTGCTTTAAGTTCAGCAAACTTCTCTTTTAAATACCCTACTACCACATAAATCTCATGAATTCCTTGTTCATGTAGTGCTCCAATAACGGTATCGATCATTCGTTTTCCATTTACTTTTACAAGCGGTTTTGGAATGGTGTTTGTAATAGGACGCATCCTTGTTCCTTTACCCGCAGCCATAATAATCGCTCGTTTTACTGTATTTGTCATTATTTTTCCTCTTTTGCTAATTCTTCTTGCACAATGCGGTAGAAATCTTTGGCATAACGATATTGCATTAATGAGTACTCACCAAAGTCAACACCGAGTGTACGTTTGTATTCGCACCAGTTACTCCACAGCATCCCGCTAATCGCCATATACGCATAAATTTTTAAACGTGTCATCTTCTCGCATTTCCCTTCAAAATAAAGGTCGATTAGCGCATCAGCTTGCTTGCGGTCATATCCTGCATAAATACAGAACATTGCAATATCAATATGCGGATCTTGCATTCCAGCGTATTCCCAGTCAATGAGACGAATGTCTCCCTCTTTTGTAAATAAGAAGTTGTCATAGACTGAATCGATATGGCTTAATACGGGCTCTGCTTTATATTTTTCAACGAAGCTCTTTAGCCCTAGAATTTTCTTCTGCACTTCAGCATGGTCTTTATAATAAGAAGATTGACCATTCCATAAGCTTTGATAAAACTCAATTTGCTTAAATGGATCGAAAGTATGCTTCACTTTTAATTTTGACTGATGGAACTCGCGTAATTTCGCCATACAGCGCTGTAAGTCTTCTTTATTCGTGCTATCGCATGAACGCGCTCCGTCTAAATAGGCTGTAATCTTGTATCCATTGTCTGGATTCATATACACGACATCATCGCAAATTTGCTTTCCTTCTAGGACATGGTATACATCTGCTTCTTCCTTACGATTGATGAGATGGTCTGTTCCCTCTCCTGGAATACGCATAATGTATTTTTGACCCTTACAAGTAAATAGGAAGCTACGATTCGTCATTCCTTTTTTCAACACTTCGATATTGACGATTTCGTCGCGCGTTACTCCTAGAGCCTTCGAGATTTGTTGCAAGGCATCCGTTTCTAAGTGCGAGGATGATTTATCGAGTTCACGAAGTTGTTCATACGTGTTGATTTCAAAGATGGTTGAATCATCCATTAGTTTTGGGTAGACCGTATATTTTCTATTCTCGTCTTCAAGTGTTACTTCCCAGAACGACTTCTCATGTCTTTCTTCTGCAGCCGCAGCGTTTAATTGTTTGGCCACTGCCTTAGCATCTTTTTCTGTTAAATAACAGATACCGTATGGACGATTTCCTTTTCCTCTTTTATCACTTGTAATGATTTCTTGTTTCTTATTTACTCTAAAGAAGCTTTGTTCCACCTCTTCTTGGCCAAGTAAATACCATGAATACAATTCATCTGTATCAAATGGAGATTCCTTACACCATAAGTCACAAGGAACGATATACGTATTGCCTAGAATTCCTGCAACGCATTGTAATGAATAGAAATTATTTTTTGTCGCATAGTCTCTATTCACAGCGAGTTTCACTTGATAGTTATCCATCAAGTACTCGTATTGCTCTTTCATAAAGCCAACGACTACGGTAATGTCCGTAATCCCTACTGCTTGTAGTTGCTTAATCAAGCGTTCAATCAGCGGCTCTTTCTTCACTTCAAGAAGCCCTTTTGGTGTTTCGGTATTGATTGGAACCATACGCATTCCAAATCCTGCAGCCAAAATAACAGCATTCTTTGGTTTGTTTTTCTTAAAGAGCGCCTTCGCTTTACTTGTGAGATTAAATTTGTCATCCACAAGTTCGAGTTCTCTGAGTCGTTTTAATTCACGATTCACGAGACCAAGCGAATAGCCTGAAAGCTCCGCTAATTCTCTTTGATTTTGAATATTTTGTTGTTTAATAAGTTTTAGTAAATCGAGATTTGTTTTGTTCATATTATTTACCTCTCGTATTTTTGTGAACAACATTAGTATACTTTGTTCCGTCACTAACTGCAAGTTTTTTGTGTTAAAGAAATGTTTAAGGACATAAAAAAAGACTAGAGAAGAAATCCTCTTCCCTAGCCAACAAAATCAATATTCAGTTGCATCGATAAGATACCTGCTTCACTCTTTAAGTAGAATCCGTATTTTTCCACGCTATAATCAATGACATTATGTTGATCAAACATCATCGCATAGTGACTTTCAAAAGCCATTTCCCCTATATTTGTCTCAAAAATTTGGTCATACTTTTGAGGAAGAATCTCTTTTTGCTCTTTCTTTAATACCACTAAATGATATTTATCGTACACTTGGCAATGGCATCCAACCATCCCTTCATAAAAAGGGCTATCGCCATCGACATAATCCATGACAAAGAACACATCTGTTAAGCCGCGCTCTTGTAGCATTGCATCTAACTTATTTTTTGCTGCTTCAGTAACTGTAAATTCCATACCCATTCCTCTTTCTATCAAAAAAGGAGACCAGTGTCCCCTTCAATGATTATTGTTCTTTTGATTCTTCGTTTTCAGATTTTTTAACACGATCTTTGATAATAGCATCAAGTGATGGTGGTGTCACTTCGATGTGAGTTGGTGTATTTAATACGATATCCCACTCTTCGTTTTTAATCATGTCTAATTGTGTTTGTGTTAAGATTTGAAGACGTTGACGGAAAATACGTGTTTCTTTCTTAATTAAATCTGTTTCACGGTTAATTTCTGTTGCTTTTTCAGCCGCTTCTCTCAACATTGCTTGTGCTGCTTTTTCAGCTTCAAACACGATGATTTCAGCGTCTTTACGTGCGTTTTCGCGAAGACGATCTGCTGCTTCTTGTGCAACAAGGATTGATTTATTCAATGTTTCTTGAATAGAGTTAAAGTATTCTACTTTTTCTTCGTTGAATTTGACGCGTTTTTCTAAATCTTTATTATCGCGAATTAACGTTTCTAATTCTTTCTTCACTTCTTCCAAGAAGTCATTTACTTCTTCTGGATCGAAGCCTTTGAATTTTGTTGAAAAATCTTTGTTATGAATATCGTTTGGTGTAATAGCCATTGAAAAAATCCCCTTTATTTTTTATTCTTTTCTAATAATCCTAGTTCTACTTTAATCTTATCTTTCTTCGTTCGCCCTTCAATCTTTTGAATTTGAAGGCGACCGTATCCACGAATGGATACAATATCTAAAATTTCTAGCATAAAGTCAGGCCTGTTCTCTTCAGTCCAGTTCACCTTCACTTTACCACTCTCAATCATTTCTTTTGAGCGCTGCCTTGATACATTAAATACGGAAGCAATCACCGTATCGAGTCGAAGCGAACTAACGACAGTTTGTACCGCGGTCCAATGATCCACCGGTACAATTAATTTCGTATAGTCGACTTCCTCAAGTCTTACAGCAACTTTCCCAATTTTTTCTAGTTGTTGTCTGATATACTCTTTCATATTTTGAGCACAGAATAATTGCCAGTCTTCTCCGTTTGAAATAATATCGCCAATCAGGCTACGGTCAAAACCAAGACTCATGAGTGAACCTAGAATTTTGCCATGCCCAAGTGTCGCAAATTTCTTCGGATATTGAATATGAAATAGAGCATTTTCAAAATCCTCTGAAGTTGGCTCATAATATTCCGGACAAATCATACAACGTTTCCGTTCAGCATCAATATACCCGCCATCAAAATAATAACGAACATCGTCAAATTGACCTACAATCGCCTCCACAATAAACTGTTGACGTGGATCAAGATAATTCGTTAATACTGGCGCATATTGCAAACGTACTTCTTCTACCCATTCTTCCACTTGTTTAAGAAAAGACAATTCCTCTTTTCTAAAATGTTGTTCTACACCATTTCCCATTTTTATACTCCAAAAATTTGTGCGACAATAAATGCCAATACTCCTACAGCAACGTAAATCGTTAAAATAGACGTTACTAAGGCTAAACTATATTTTCCAAATCGTACATTTTTGAATAATGATACATACGGACGGCAACAAGCATCCAATAAGTCCGCTAAGAACATTGGAAGATATAATCTCCAATAAATATTTAATCCATATAGGATTAGCATAAATTGATAAACCCCTGCTACTGTTGTTATCAGTCTAATAATCTCTAAACCCACTAAGTTACACTCCTCTAAAATTCGCTGTGACGGAATGTTTCAACCATCTCGTCATCAAAATTTCCTTGTACTTGGAAATTTGCAGGAGAACAGATAAAGATTTCATCTCTCACCTTTTGTACGTCTCCATTAATAGCATACGCCACACCGACTACAAAATCAATGACGCGTTTGGCATCTTTTGGTTCCATACGTTTAAAGTTAATCAGCACAGCTTCTCCCTTTAAAAGAGCATCTGCAATGCGTTCCGCTTCAGAATACACGCTTGGTTCCATTACATAAATCTTAGATGTTTTCTTCACTCCAGGACTTTGGAATGGAACAACATTTGACGTATTTCTTGAACGTGTTTCTGGAGCTGTCTGTGTTACAGGTTCTTCATAGTAATCCATTTGATTGTCTTCTTCGTAGTAGTCACCTTCTGGACTTAAGAAGTTTTTTAAACTATTCATGAATCCCATTAATCTTCCTCCCTTTCAAACCAGCTTGTACCAATTCGAATATGCGTCGCACCACATTCAATCGCAGTTTCAAAGTCTCCACTCATCCCCATGCTGAGGTATAACGGCACTTCTAATTCTTCTTCCTTTTCTATGGTTTTAGCAATTTGTGCTAAACGCGAAAAAAAGAAGCGAATTTCTTCATCGCTTGCGTCAAATGGTGCCATCGTCATCAAACCGACAATACGAATCTTTTCATATTGTTTGCTTGCTCTATAAGCATCCAGTGCCTCTTCGGGTGTGAATCCATGCTTAGACTCTTCCCCAGACACGTTAATTTCTAGCATACAATCTAATGGTTGTTCGAGACGTTTTTCAATCTCGTCCATGATCGAAAGGCGGTCTACAGCATGAAATAAATCGATACGATTTACGACTTGCTTCACTTTTCGTTTTTGGAGTGGCCCGATTAAATGCCAGATGATGTCCTCTTGTGGAAATTGTTCTTGTCGTTCTAATAGCTTTTCGACACGATTCTCCGCAAAATGTCGAAATCCTAAATCGTACATTTCTTGAACCTCGCGAGCGGTACGATTTTTCGTTACAACAATCGGACAAACTTCCGTAGATAGTCTATGAACTTGGTTACAAGAAGATGCAACCAAGTTCATAATACGACTTACATTCTGTTTAATGATACTCATTAATTTCTGTTTCTTTTTCTGAAGAATGGCGGAGTATCTAATCCATCATTTTCAGTTTGTTTTGGCTCAACTGGAGCTTCTACGAAGTTACTTTGTGCGAATGGTGAATCTGCTTCAGTTGAAGAAGTAGTTTCACGTACAGTTGTTTCGCGACGGATATCCCAGTCTCCAAATAAATCTTTTTCAGGTTTCTTTTCTTCCACTGGTTGTGGTTTTGAAGGAACTTGTTTTTCTTGGAAAGTTTGAGGGTTATTTCCTAAATCTTTGCGAGTTGCTGTGCTATTCGCGAATGGTGAACGACTAGCGCGCGTTGCTGACTTTTTTTCGTGCTTACGCTCCTCGTCAATTCCTGTTGCGATAACAGTAACGATTACTTCATCACCTAAGTTTTCATTGATAGAAGTACCGAAGATAATGTTTACTTCACTTGTTGAAGCTGCTGCTACGATATCTGAAGCATCTTGCGCTTCGAATAATGTTAAGTCAGAGCCACCAGTGATGTTTAATAAGATTTGTTCTGCTCCATCGATAGATACTTCTAATAATGGTGAAGAAATAGCTTTCTTCGTAGCTTCTGCAGTACGGTTTTCACCACTTGCAACACCAATACCCATTAATGCTGAACCTTGATCTTTCATCACAGTCTTCACGTCAGCGAAGTCCAAGTTTACGTAACCTGGTGCAGTGATTAAGTCAGAGATTCCTTGTACCCCTTGACGTAATACGTTATCTGCTTCACGGAAAGCTTCTAACATAGGAGTCTTTTTATCTACGATTTCTAATAAACGGTTATTTGAAATCGTTACTAATGTATCTACGTTTGCTTTTAATTGTGCAACACCTTCAGCAGCGTAACGACCACGTTTTGGTCCTTCGAAGCTGAATGGACGTGTAACAACACCCACTGTTAATGCACCTAATTCTTTAGCAATACGAGCAACAACTGGTGCAGCACCTGTACCAGTACCGCCACCCATACCAGCAGTAACGAAGATTAAGTCTGCTCCAACTAAAGCTTCGCGAATTTGTTCTTCACTTTCTTCAGCTGCTTTAAGACCGATTTCAGGTAATGAACCTGCACCTAACCCTTTAGTAAGTTTTGGTCCTAATTGAATTTTAGTTTCTGCTTCTGAGTTTCTTAATGCTTGAGTATCTGTGTTCGCTACGATGAACTCTACACCTTGTACTCCTTCTGAAATCATACGGTTAACAGCGTTGTTACCAGCACCACCAACACCAATGACTTTAATGACTGCGCCATCTAAATTTGTATCGAATTCGAAATCCATTATATTTCCTCCTTGGTTCTCATCTTAATTTTCGTCAATAAACATTTTAAAGAAGTTCTTCACTTTCGCTCCAAACCCTTGTTCTTCACCAGTTGGTTCTTGTTCATACTCTTGTGGTTGTTGAACAGGAGCCGTTGGTTGCACTTGTACAGGCGCACTTTGTGGTGTGCTTTGTACTGGGCGAGGTTCCGTTACCGGTTTACCCTTTTGAGCAATACGGTGAACATCATCTAAACTTGCAGCGTATTTGATTAACCCCATACTTGTTGCGTAAATAGGATTTCTCATTCCCATTTGCTCTGGAATATAAGTTTTCACTTGTACTCCGAAAATTTCTTGTGCTAACTCTTGAACTCCTGCAAGTGAAGAAGCTCCACCTGTTAACACAATTCCTCCTGGAAGTTTTAATGCATCCACTTGGTCTAGTGCACGTTTTACAGTTTCAAAGGTTTGAACCACACGTGCTTCGATGATTTCTGATAAGTAATGTTCATCTACTTTGACTGGATCCTTCTTACCAATTGTTTCTACTGGGAAAAATTCATCCGCACTAGTTTCTGATGAAATTGCATATCCGTATTCACGTTTAATACGTTCTGCATTTTCAAAGCTTGCATTCAAGATGATTGAGATATCTTTGGATACGAAATCTCCACCTTCTTGGTCCACGAATGAGAATTTTAATTGGTTATCGTGCATTACTGAAGCACTTGTTTGTCCACCACCCATATCGATAAGGACAGTACCAAATTCTCTTTCACCTGGTGTTAATGTTACTTGGCTAATCGCTAATGGTTGGATGACCATTTCTTCGATATTTAAGCCAGCTTTGTCAATACAACGTTTAATATTATGTACGATCGTCTTAGGACCGGTAATCATGCTCGCAAACAATTCAAGACGAACACCAATCATTCCGCGTGGATCTTTAATACCATCAAATCCATCCACGATGAATTCTTCTGGAATCACAGAAATGATTTCACGCTCAGGTGCTACTGAACGAACTTTTGCTGCTGAAATCACATTGTATACATCCACATCTGTAATTTCTCTATTTTCACTTGATACGGCGATCATACCGTGACAAGGTTCGATTGAGATTTGATTACTTGGAATCCCAACGATAACATCCTTAATTTGAATGTTTGATTTTTGTTCTGCTTGTCGAACTGCTTTACGAATAGATTCAACTGTTTCGTCAATATCTACGATGACTCCACGGCTTAATCCTTCTGACTTTTCATTGCCGACTCCAATAATATTTAATTGCCCTCTGACATACTCAGCTACTACAACCTTTATTGAAGTGGTTCCAATATCTAAACTCACATAAATTCCCTGATTTTTCACGTTTATTGAAACCTCCTATACGATTCATTTCTATTTCATTTTTTAAAGTTTATTGATAAGTGATACTCCCTATATTTTAACATAATTTTGTCCACTTAAAAAAACATATGAGCGAGTTTTAAGACTTTTTTATTGAACTGTCGTATCTGGTGTGAAATAGATTCCCACTTCCATATCCACAGTTCCTTTTTTCCCATTCAATTGCTTCGTAATTGATGGATAATACCCTAATTTATCTCCGATATCTTTCAGATTTCCGATGACACGATTGCCATCTTTCATCTTTAGATAAATCTTTTGGTGATTTTTTGTATCGTTTGGATATTGAATCTCTACGATTTCACGAATCACACTTGCTGGAACCTTCTCCAGTTGCTTCGCGAGTGCTTGATATTGCGTGTCATCTGTAAACATATACAATAATGGATAATCCTTCGGCGTTGAATCGGCCTCCACTTCAATGATTTGACCATCAGACAAAAGCTCATAGTGTTTATCATCGTTTTGGTAATACCCTACCGCTGGATTTTCTTCAATATTCAAACGCATTTTATTCCATGCCACTAATTGAACGGAAGCATCTTTAATCTTTGGACTGGCATTTTTTAACAAGTTAGCGGTACGGTAACGATTCGCTAAAATCGTCCAAATGCTTTGTCCTTTGTTGATGCCGTCGTTTTCTTGAACTAATTCCACTGGAACTTGATTTAATCCAACGACTTCAATATCAGACACTTTCGATAGTGGTGAAATAAAGTATATACTCCATCCCGCACAAACAATAAAAATTCCTTTTAAGAGCGTTGCATTCGTAATCCCTTGTGACTTTGGTTTCGTCTTTTTAGGTTTAGGCTCCTTCTTCTTTTCCACCTTCTGTACAGGTTCTTCTAGAACAGGCTTCTCTACTCTTGGAAAATTTTGTTGCGCTAACTCCCAAGGTGTTAGTTCACGTGGAGGAGTTTGTTGTGGTTTCTTTCGATTAAACATATTCTCCTCCTTAATCCTTATTTCACTAGAGAATGAATAATTGTTTCAAGTCGACTTGAAGCATCTGTAATTCCCAAGGCTTTTGAATTTTCAGCCATTTCTTTGCGTTTAGCTTCATCATTCATAATACGATCGATTTCCTTGACTAAACTTTCACCGTTTAAGTCCTTTTCTAAAATCATCGTAGCAGCGTCACGTTCTACTAATGACATTGCATTGGCTTCTTGGTGATTTTCAGTTACGTATGGACTTGGAATTAAAATACTTGGTAAGCCAAGTGCTGTTAATTCAATCAATGTTGTTGCTCCACTTCTGCAGACAACTAGGTCTGTGTTTTGGAACATTTGCACCATATTATTAATATATGGTAAAACTGTGATATTTTGCAATGGTTTTTTCAAACTTGTAATATGATTGTTGATTTTGTCATAATGCACTTGTCCTGTCACCATGACTACTTGATAATCTTTTTTCTCGAATTCATCAAGTGCTTCGATAAATGATTCGTTCATACGAAGCGATCCACGGCTTCCTCCGAAAATCAGTACGATTGGTTTTTCTTTTTGAATACCGATAGACGCTAAGTAAGAATCATCTTTTTGCGCATTGGCTAACTCTTGACCACGAGGATTTCCTGTCATGACCACTTTATCTTCGTACTTTGCAAAGTCTTTACGAACAGCATCGAAGCAAATCGCAATCTTAGAAACTTTACGGGCTAAGAATTTATTCGTAATACCTGCTAAACTATTTTGCTCATGAATAATCGTTGGAATTCCCATGTTTGCTGCCGCGTATAATACTGGCGCACATACATATCCTCCAGTACCGATAACGATATCCGGTTTGAACTCTTTTACGATTTTTTTTGCTTTAAAATAGCTTGTACAGAAATACCATAATGTCTTGAAGTTTTCTAGTGACAATGAACGAACGATTCCTTGAATCTTAATCGTTTTAAAATCATATCCCGCTTTTGGAACGATGGTACTTTCTAATCCACGTTCAGTCCCCACATAAAGAAACTCTGTTGAAGGGTCTTGTTCTTTCAAATAATTCATTAAGGAAAGAGCTGGATAAATATGACCACCCGTTCCTCCTCCTGAAACTAATACTCTCATCTTTTTTCTCCTATATACTACAGTTTTTCTACTGCTTCAATGAAACAATCGCCGCGCACTTCAAAGTTAGCAAATTGATCCCAACTTGCACATGCTGGTGAAAGTAATACAATTTCACCCTCACGACTCGCTGCATACGCTTTTGGCACTGCTTCTTCTAAAGTCTCTACTACGGTTACTGGAATAGATAGTTTTTCGGCAGTAGCTTTTAACTTCTCTTTTGTTTCTCCGTAAACGACCATTTCACGGACATTTCCAAGTGATGGTTCCATTTCCTCAAAACCATTTCCACGGTCAAGTCCACCCGCAATCAATACAACCGATTGATTTGTAAAACTACGTAATGCTGTTTGTGTTGCAATGATATTCGTTGCTTTTGAATCATTGTAGAATTTACGACCTTCGATGGTTTTCACATATTGTGTACGGTGTTTTACACCATGGAATGAACGAACTGCTTTTTCGATTCCTTCATTTGTTGCACCTTGTAATTTACTAATCGCAACCGCTGCTAGTACGTTCTCAATGTTTTGAACGCCAGGTACTTGAATGGCTTCAAGCGGCAACACTCTTTCCCCATTAAAGTAAATCGTAGTTTCATCCGCATAAGCTCCGTGTTCTAAGACAGATTTACGGCTGAAAGGTACTAATGTTGCTTTTGTATGACCTTTAATAAACTCATATAATTCTGGGAAATCCGCATTGTAAACAAGGAAATCCTCTTCTGTTTGATTTTTAGTAATTTGTAATTTTGCTTTTACATACTCTTCACGCGTTCCATGATAATCTAAATGTGCGCTAAAGATATTCACGATACACGCTACTTTCGGACGAAACTCTTCAATTCCCATCAATTGGAAACTCGATAATTCAGTGACATAAATATCTGATTCTTTTGAATCTCCTGCAAGTAGTGATAAAGGAACCCCAATATTTCCACATGCAAAAGTTCTTCTTTCAGGGAATGATTCTTTTAGCATTAAGTTTGTTAATGTTGTAGTAGTCGTTTTCCCATTTGAACCTGTAATTCCAAGTACGGTTCCTTCCATCACACGTTGTGCAATTTCAATTTCAGTATATACAGGCAATCCCTTTTCAACTGCTTTTGCTACTAATGGATTTGAATATGGAATCCCTGGGTTTTTCACAACGAAATCAAATGATTCCTCTAATAATTCTAAAGGATGACCTCCCGAAACTACCTTGATTCCTTGTTTAACTAATCCCTGTGCGTCTACACTTTCCTCAAGTGGTGCTCTATCATTCACTGTTACATCCGCTTTTAACTGGTGTAACAATGTCGCAACACTCACTCCACTCTTGGCAAGTCCGATGACTAGTACTTTTTTATTTTCAAACGCTTGTGTATTCCGCACAATGATTCCTCCTATTTTTTGTTTTAAATATGTATATGGAGAAAGGCTGGGCATAAATGACCAGCTCTCCTAATAAAATATGTTAATTCTCTTAAAAGACAAATGCAACGATTAAACCTGCAATAAGTCCGATTGCACTAAACACAGAAACAATCTTCACTTCTTTCCAACCACTCATTTCAAAGTGATGGTGAATTGGACTCATCTTGAAGATTCGTTTGCCTGTTAGTTTAAATGAACCCACTTGTAAAATAACGCTAAGTGTTTCCCCAACAAAGATGATACCTACGAGTAATAATGTCCATTCTTTATGAAGCATAATCGAAATGATGGCAAGTCCTGCACCAAGAGCTAATGAACCAACGTCTCCCATGAAGACTTTGGCTGGTTTCCAGTTAAATACTAAGAACCCAAGGAGTCCACCAACTACGCAGAAACAGAACGTTGCAATAGAACGTTGACCTGATTCATAAGCGATAAATCCATAAATTCCATAAGCAATCGTATTTGTTGAAGCTGCTAAACCATCTAGTCCATCTGTTAAGTTTACAGCATTTGAAAATCCAGTAATCCAAATAATCGTGAATAATGCAAAGATGATAATACTGTTTGCTTCGCCAAAGAATGGAATATAAATTAATGGTGCATTTCCACTAAGCAGATATAATCCCACAAAAATAGCAGATCCAATCAATTGTAATCCAAATTTTTCATGACTCTTTAGACCTTCGTTTTGTTTTTTAAACACTTTAATAAAGTCGTCTAAGAAACCAATTGTTCCAAAGAAGGCGAAACCAATAACGCCACTTAATAAGACGAAATTGAAGTGTCCAAATACGGCTCCGACAATTAAACTAGAAATACTGATCATACAAAGGAACACAAGTCCACCCATTGTTGGAGTTCCACTTTTAGTTTTATGCCATGATGGACCTTCATCTAATGTAGTTTGACCTAATTGTTTCATCTTCATATATTGAATAAAATGTGGTTCGGCAATAACTGTTGCAAGGAATGCTAAGCCGACTGATAAAATGACTTCGATCATAATCTTCTCCTTCTTCTACTCGTGATTTTGAAAGCCTAATGCTTCTAAACTTGCAATAACTGTTTCTACTTCATTATAAGGAACGTATTCGTCACCGATTACTTGGTATGGTTCAACACCTTTACCGGCAAATAGTAAGATGTCCCCTTCTTGCGCGATTTCAAGCGCACGTTTCACCGCACTTTCTCGATTATCGATGCATTCATAAGCAGTTTGTTCATCTTTTCTTCCTGCTAAAATATCTGCATAAATCTTTTCAAGCGGTTCATGTCTTGGATTATCCGCTGTTAAAATCACGTAATCAGATTTATCAAATGCAATTTCTCCAAGCTCAGGGCGCATACTTGAATCACGGTTACCACCGCTATGACCCATGATTGTAATCACTCGATTTACTTTCACTTTTTCAAGCGTTTCAAGCACATTTTGTAGCCCATCAGGTGTATGTGCAAAGTCGATAATTACTTGGAATGGTTGTCCTTGTTGAATCAACTGCATACGACCACCCACACCAGGGAATCGTTTCATTCTGCTTACAGCACGTTCGAGTGAAATTCCATTCACAACTGCTACAGCAAAAGCAGCCAAAACATTATAGACATTAAAGAGTCCAATCATCGGAATTGTTACTGGAAGCTCTTGTCCATTCATTGTTACTGTAAATGAAGTCGTCGCTCCGTTTGTTTGAACGTCCGTTGCACGGATATCCGCTTTTTCACTAAATCCATATGAAATCACTTCGCAAGGAGTTGAGTATGCGAATTGTTCATAGTGCTCTTCATCAATGTTTAGAATTGCAACACGAGGTTTTCCATTTTTAGAATGGTTTCCAAGTTGCGAGAATAGTAGACTTTTAGCATGCGCATAGTTTTCCATTGTTTTATGCAAATCTAAATGCTCATGCGTCAAGTTTGTAAATACCGCTACATTATAGTCGATTCCCCACACACGACCTAATTGAAGGGCATGAGAAGAAACTTCCATAATACAAGTGTCTCCACCAATTTCTTTTACCTTTTGCAATGTTTCATGCACCGTTAAGATTTCTGGAGTTGTATTTCTTGTTTCGATACGTTTCTCACCGATTTTACGATACATCGTTCCAATCAGTGCAGTTGGTTTTCCTAATTCTTCTAATAAATAGTCCACCATATGTGTTACAGTCGTTTTCCCATTCGTTCCTGTAACTCCAATCATATTTAATGATTCAGATGGATACCCGTAAAAATGATTTGCAAAGAGTGTCATCACGCGAGTCACGTCTTTGACATAAATCACAGGTGCATCTCCCACTTGTTCTTTGATAGATTTCGAAGCCACGAACACGCTCGCTCCTAGCTCTTTTGCTTTTCCTGCAAATTGATGCCCATCTACCGTTACACCTTCGATACAGAAAAACATAGTATTGGGCACAACTTTACGCGAATCTTGTGCTAATTTTTCTACAGTGATGTTCTCTACGGAACCTTCCACTTCTTTAATGACTAACAAGTCCGCTAGTTCTTTCGCAAACATGTTCTTCCTCCTTCTTTTACTCTGAGAGTCTAGAGTATTCTAGGCTTCTCTTCATTAATGGATTGAAAATTTCTTTAATAATTTGGTTTCCTGTTACAGCTACTCGTGGTTGTTTCACTGTGATATATAGGATATATTTTGGATCATCATATGGTGCAAACCCTACAACAGAGAAAATATAGTTATTTCCGTTTGAGTAGTATTTACCTGTTTCCGGATTGATGAATTCAGCCGTCCCTGTTTTAGCTGCGACTTTTTCTCCATCAATATTAAAATCATAGGCTATTCCGTTTTTCATACGAGTTGCTTCATATAAAAACTGAAGAGTTTTCTTCGCAGTTTCTGGACTAATGACTTTTCCTAAAGCTGTTGTTGGATTTGGGGTTTCTTTTCCAGTATCAGGATCTGTTAAATGGTCAACCAAACGTAACTTCTGCATTTGACCACCATTGGCAATGGCAGTGAAAGCTTGCATCATTTGATAAGGTGTGACCGTAATCCCTTGTCCAAAACCGGTTGATAATTGTTGTAAGTAAGAGTTGAATGGGTTTGACCCTGAAACTTCATTTGCAAAACCTGAGTTCGTTGATTTCCCAAAGCCAAACGCTTCTAAATATTGCTTCCACTTTTCGACACCAATTTTTTGGATGATGTGAACGAAAGCAACGTTACTTGAATGGGCTAACCCTTCTAAGTATGTAATGGTTCCCCAACCTACTTTATTATAGTCTCGAACTAAATCGGTATAAATTTTTACACTTCCTGATTTGTATTTTTCATTTGGATCAAAGACCCCTTCATTAATCGCTGCAGCGAGTGCCAACACTTTCATTGTTGAACCAGGCTCAAAAGCTTGGTCCATCAATAAATTGTTCCATTGAACATTAATACCCTCTTTTGTTGTTGAGTTATATGTTGGACGTTGTGTTGCCGCAATAATGTTTCCCGTTTTAGGATCAACAAGCATTGCCGTCATTTGTACCGGTTGATAGTTTTTATCGGCTTGGCTAACAAGTGATTCCAAATAAGTTTGCAATCGTTTATCAATCGTTAAGGTAAGGTTCATCCCGTCTTTAGGTTGTTTTGTAACTTTTTCTGTATCGGTAATCACATATCCATTTCCATCTACAGAATATTCGACTTCGCCCGCAGTCCCCGTTAATTGTTCATTATAAAGACCTTCAAGCCCAGTCTTCCCTACTAGAGTAGTAACTGTTTTGTTATCGACTGTTTCTTCAACAGTATCTGTATACCCGATTAAATGAGAAGCAAAGATTCCATTAGGGTAGTAACGAGCTGGACTTTCTGAGAACTTAACTCCAGGAAGTTTTTCAGCTTCAATCGCTTCCTTATCTTGAACCGACAAATTCTTACCGGCGCTTCCAAACTCTACTTGAGAGACATCTTTTTGACTTAACAATTTTACAATTTCTTCTTTAGATAAAGAAATGTGTTTTGAAAGAGCTTCTGCAGTCTTATTAACGTCTGTTACATAATCAGGGTTATCTGAATCCTTACTCCACTCCGAAGTTAAGACGGCATATAAAGAATAATTCGTCGCATCTACCGCAATTGGGCTCCCACTAGCGTCGTAAATAGTACCGCGTTTTGCAGCAAGCGTGCGTTTTTGATGGATTTTATCATTGATTTCTGCACGTAAATCCACACCATGGATATTCCCTACAACCATGATTTGAAAGAACTGTACAGAAAAAATGAGAAATAAAACACCTGCGAGTCCTACTAAAATCCGGCTCGCTTGATGCCTATTTCCCGCAATGTTATTGTTTTTCGTATTTCTCATCGTCCAACATTCCTAACATTTTCTTCGTTCATCTTCAAGCCTTGTTCGTTAGCGATACGATTAACTCGGTCGTACTGAGACAATTCTTGTGTTGCCTGAAGCAATGTATTGTTTTCACGTTGAATTAATGTTGTTTGTGATTCGATATCTTGTAATTGTCTATTTTTGTTAGCCACGATCATGCTCGCTACAATTGTGATAACCGCTAAAGCTGCAATAACAAAACCAGAAACTGCTAAAAGTCGAAGTAAATCTGCTTTTTGTCTTTCTTGCGGAATTGATGTTACTTCGCGGTCTCCACGAACTAGAGGCTTTTGCGTAGGTACCGCAACATTCATTGTATCTACATATTTTTCTGCTAATGCCACTAGAATTCCCTTCTTTCTAAATTATCCTTTTATTTTACTCTTTCGATGACTCTCAATTTCGCACTTTGTGAACGAGAGTTTTCTGTAATTTCTTCAATGCTTGGTAAAATTGGCTTTTTATTCACCAATTGGAACGGAGCTTTTTCTTCCTCCGTTGGTAGAATCGGCAAGTTCTTTGGTGCCTTTTCTACTGTGCTTTGCTGTTTGAACATTGTTTTGACAATGCGGTCTTCCAAAGAATGGAATGAAATCACACTGATTCGGCCTCCCACGCCAACAACTTCAAATGCTTGCTCAAGCGAATCTTCAATCGCTGCTAATTCATCATTTACCGCGATACGAATCGCTTGGAAAATTCTTTTAGCAGGATGTCCCCCTTTTCGTCTTGCAGCAGCTGGAATACTATCTCGAATGATATCCACTAATTCACCTGTTGTTTCAATACGGTGTTGAGCGCGGATACGCTCAATATTTCGAGCGATTTGTTTCGAGAACTTTTCTTCCCCATATCGATAGAAGATACGAACTAATTCGTCATAGCTCCATTCATTTACAATCTCTTCTGCCGTTAATGGAGCACTTTGGTCCATACGCATATCGAGTTTTGCATTTTGATGGTAACTAAAACCACGTTCAATCTGATCGAGTTGTGGTGAAGATACTCCTAAGTCGTATAGAATTCCGTCTACTTTAGAAACACCTAGTTTTCCAAGTTCTTTCTTCAATTGACGGAAGTTTGCGTGAATAAACGTCACTTTTCCTTCTTCGACTTCTTTAGCAAGGCGAACCTTCGCGTGATTAATAGCTTGCATATCTTGGTCAAAGCAATAGAGATGACCTGTTGTTAGTTGGCTAAGCAGGTATTGACTATGTCCAGCACCACCAAGCGTACAGTCTACGTAGATTCCGTCTGGCTTAATGGATAATGCATCTACCGTTTCATGTAGCAATACAGTGATATGTTTAAACATGGTCCCTTCCCTTTCTAAAAGCCAAAATCAATCATATGTTCGGCCAATTCTTCAAAATTCTCTTCAGTTTCAGCAATATATTCTTGCCAACGTTCTTCGTTCCAAATCTCAATACGATCATTGTTCCCGATAACGCGACAATTCTTTTCTAATCCCGCATACTCACGTAATGTTTGCGAGATATTCACACGACCTTGTTTGTCGAATTCTACTTCAATCGCAGCAGAGTTCATAAAACGTGTGAAGGCACGTGCATCTTTTTTCGACTGTGGTAAGTCTCTTAATTTCTGTTGAATGAGCTCCCATTGTTCGAGAGGATAACCGTATAAACAGCCATCAAGTCCGCGTGTCACGATAAAGGTGAACCCTAAATCTTCACGAAATTTAGCAGGCACAATCATACGTCCTTTTGCATCAATAGTATGTTGATATTCACCGATTAACATGCAGACTCCTCCATTCCAATAATTTTAGTAACCATAGTTTACCACATCCCACCACTTTTCACCACTTTTTTACCAAAAAAAGTTAAAAAAAGTTTTTTCTCCCCCAATTTGTATTTTTGAAGCACAAAAAAAGCTCTCTACGATTCTATCGTAGAGAGCTTACTATCCTTTATATTATGCGATTATTTAAAGAATCTTCCCACCTGAACAAGAATTACGAGTACACCGAAGTATAAAAACGCAATCGAGAACAATTGGTGGAGGAAAGGTCTAAGGATGAGCTTCCCTGTTTTTAATTTATAAAATAACAATGCCAATCCGATAAGAGCAAATCCAAGTGTGGCAAAACTAAACCAAGAATATCCAAACACATTCACACTTGTCGTATGCAAGATTAATAATAGCATTGGTGTCATTATTTCACGAATAGTTATGAAGCGAGTCTCATTATAGAAGATTCGATTTCCAAAAACGACCGTGAAGCCGACAAAACTTAAAATAAAGACTAACCATAGTACGATTTCAAAAAATAACATTGACTCACCTCCATCACTACTAGTTTACAATAGATTTCTTAAAACTCATAATATTTTTAAATGTATCAAAAATGATACGTATCATTTTTGATACATCTTTACTTTTTAATCTTAAAAAAGAAAAAACCTTAGACAACTGTCTAAGGTTTTGTAACGTTTATGATTATGCTTCTTTAGAAACAACTTCTTTTCCGTCGTATGAACCACACTCAGGACAAACGTGATGGCTCTTTCTTAATGCTCCACATGATGGGCATGCGCTCAAACCTGGAACTTCTAATTTGAAGTGAGTACGACGTTTTGCTTTTCTCGCTTTTGATGTTTTACGTTTTGGTACTGCCATTTTTGTACACCTCCTAATCAATCTTCTTTACATAATGCTTTTTACTTCTCAGTCTCATCCTTTTCGAAGAAAGACTGTAAAGACGCTAGCCTTGGATCAACCGATTGTTCTTTTTGTTGTTTGCGTCGCTCTTCAAGAGCTTCTTGCGTTACAACCTCCCAATCGTTTCCAGAAGGCATTTTATCTTCACTCAATTCCTCTTGCGATAAGACTTGTAAAGGAATTGAAAGTAAAATATGATCTTCCACAGCGGGTTCTAAGTCAACCCAATCACCATCAAGAGGCATCACAATTTCTGTTTGCTCTTTCTCATCAACTGAGTAATGGGATGGGACATATCTTTCCACAATATCAATGTGGAGTGGAACTACCACTGGCTCTAAAGACCTGGATGAAGGAAGTGTGATATCAACATCGCAAGTAAATTGCGCTACAACTGATTCGTTTTGATAAACAAGAAATCCTTTGATGTGTGCTGGCGAAACAGCAAGAATAGAATCATCTCGTCGTTTTAATGCCTCTTCCACATTAATTTCTGTATCAAAGTAATTTGGAATCCCTTGAGAATCCTGAAGTTGTTTAACTGATATTTTCACAATTTTCACCCCTAAAGCAACATACTGAATTATACTAGTTTATTGAAAGTTTGTCAAAGCTTTTTACTTTACAAGCTTGAAAAAACAGAGATTAAAATCCTTCCTCTTTGTTCACTTGAACAGGCTTAAAGACCGTAGCAGAAATTTGCTTGGAAGGATTCCAGAAATCATACAATAAATCCCAACTTTCTTGGCGTTCATCTTTATGCGCTGCGTAATTGGTAATTAAATGGAACGACTCTACTTCTCTCATATTCTTCAACCATTCTTGGCCTTTTGAAGTAAATCCAAGAACAGCTCCTTGCTCAATTGGACTGCTCCAATAGTCTTCCATTTCCGCTTTGGTTACACCAAGTAAAACATAAACGAGAAGTCGTTGCAACCTTGCCCAACTCCAACGTTTGTTTTTGAGATATTGGAGACACTCCTCAATCGTCGCAGAATTTCGAACAGCTTCCTTCAAGCGATTCTCGATACCTTCTTCCATTTGATAAATGGCACATAACTTTTCGTCAGTACTTCTTAAAACGATACTCTTCAAGAGTGGCCAATAGTAGCTCCAATCGTTTTTGTACTCTTCTTCATCGAATTGTACATAGGATAGTTGGTCTCGTAAAACTTTCTCATCGCGATTCCCTTTTAACGCTTTTCTGAGGGCTGTCCCACTGGCAAAAGCAGTCTTGTCTAACGCATCATCCAAATGTCCACTTCCTACTCGGGTAATCGGAACAATCTGCATTGGATGTTCACCCTTTGCATTTTCAACGGCGTACGCTAATCCCAATTGTTGATTTGGAGATTGCAAGGCTTCTACCAGGGCACTGTCTTCTCCAAACTCTTTCACAGCAAGCTGCGTTAATTGGCTTGCAAAAGTTAGTGACCGGTTCTCTTCTACAAATCGGCTAATTTCTTTTTCAATAGCATTTCGCTGAGATACAGCTTCTTCGAAAAACGCTACGTCGCCACTTTCGCAACCAAATGCTAAAGAGTCGCACCCAACCTTTCGCAAGATTTCTACTGCGCCTCTTGCAAAAAGGTCTGTTGCTTGGCAGCTCACCGCAATCGGCATCTCAATCACAACATCGGCTCCGTTTTGAAGCGCGACTTTTGCACGGCTCCATTTCTGCTCGATGGCTGGTTCGCCTCGTTGCACCCAGTTGCCGCTCATCACCACAACAATGACATCAGCCCCTGTTTGTTTGCGTGCTTGTTCTAACAAATAAGCATGGCCTTGATGAAATGGATTAAATTCTGCAATTACTCCACATACCTTCATACGCAAGCCTCATTTCACCGCTTGGAAGAACCAACGCGGACTCGTTTCTTGTACTTCGCTTTGCCCGAAGTCAGCCTTCACTTTGATATTTGTAAATCCGACCATTTCCAGTGCTGATTCGTACATTTCAATTGGGAAAGTTTGTTCCTCATGTACTTCTTGGAAATGCTCGTACAGATTGCCGTCTTCTTGTTTAATATACATATCAATCACATGTTCTACACTTCCTGGCTCGTCTAATTCATAGCTTTGCCATAGAAATGCAAAATCGTCTTCCACGAAATGATATTGGTATCCTGGAAAGACTTCTTGCATTTGATAGAGCGAATGCACATCAAAAAGAAAAATTCCACCCTCTTCTAAATGGTCGTACACTGCTTCGAACACTGAAACAACATCCTCAAAGTCCGTTAAATAACAAAGCGAATCTGAAAACAGCGTTACGGCGTCTGTTGTCGGCACATCATCGAGCACTCGCATATCCGCTTGAAGCCATTCGATAGATCTACCTTGAGCTTTCTTTTCGGCGATTTCTAACATATTCTTGGATAAATCAACACCAATGACTTCGTATCCTTTATCGTCAAGACGCATCGATACTTCACCTGTCCCACAAGCCAGTTCCATCACTTTTCGAACCGGTCTTTTGGCACTATGCGAAAAAGAACGAACTGCATAGTCCGTCCATTCCTCGTAGAGTTGTTGATCCATCACTTGGTCATATACATGAGCAAATTTTTGATAGTTCATTAGTTTTTACTCACAATATTCACGATTGGTGCATCGCTCCATAATTTTTCTAAATTATAGAATTCGCGATCTGCATAATAGAATACATGGACAATCACATCGTTTAAGTCCATTAAAATCCATTTGCCACCATCTTTACCTTCGATACTTCTTACTTCGAATCCTTCTTTTTCAACCGCTTCTTCAACAGCATCGACAATTGCTTGAACTTGCTTTTCGTTTTTACCGTGTGTAATCACGAAATATTCTGCAACTGGTGTAAGACTTGCTACGTCTAGTGCTACCACTTCTTGTGCTAACTTGTCTTCACAAGCATCTAAAACAACTTGTAATAATTTTTTACTTGTATGTTCCATTCTATTCTCCTTTTCTTTGTTTCAAATAATGATTATAAACTTCTATTGTTTTTGGAAAAATAGTTACTTCTTTTTCCAATAAAAATTCCAATGTATGCTTCAATAAATAAAAGACCGCATCATCGATATTCTTCGCTGCGATTTCTCTTGCAACATCGACACCTGGATAATCTCTTCCGTCTTCGATTGCATCTGCCACAAAGAGGCACTTCGAAAGAAGACTCATTTGAAGCCCTCCAATCGTATGCTCACGAATGGCATCTAACAGTACTTCGTCTTTTACTCCGCATAGGTTTGAAATCAAATACGCTCCAATCGGCCCGTGTAGAATTTCAGAACCTTCATGGTGATAGATTTCAGGAAGTCCGATTTCTTTTGCGAGAGCTTGTTGTTTATCCACTGGGATTTCTTTGGCATAATCATGCGCTAATCCCACAAACGCAGCTGCTTTTTCATCGATGCCGTAAAGTTTTGCTAATTCTAATATTTTTCGTTCGACACGCAAACAGTGTTGATATCTCTTATCACCCATATTTGACTGAACATGAGACAACAACTCTTCTCTTGTCATCGTTGTATAAGGTTCAAAGCTTTGTACTTCGCTCATTCTAAATACAACCCCTTTTCTGCGATATAGGCTTCCACTAATTCTGGTACCAAATATTTAATACTTTGTTGGAATAGAACATTTTTGCGGATTTGTGTCGAACTAATATCCATTTTCGGTGCAGTAATCCATAACACTGGATACGGTGTTTCTTTTTCATGGCCTGGACGTTCCACTCCGACAAATTGCACCTCATGAACTAATTCATCCACACGGTGCCATGTCGGTAAGTAATCCACCATGTCTCCACCGATAATAAAGTAATATTCCGTATTTGGATTTCGTCTCTTTAAGAGCTGAATCGTATCATACGTATAACTCTTCTCATTACGCTCGAGTTCAATCGTCTCGATGTCAAAATAAATATTATCTTGAATCGCAAGACGTGTCATCTCCACACGGGCACTCGCATCAATGGTCTTTTTCTCATCCACATGCGGCGGAATATGGCTCGGTAAAAAGTAAACCTTGTCTAATCCTAATTGCACACGCGCTTGTTCAGCCATAATTAAATGAGCAATATGAGGCGGATTAAAACTACCACCGATAAGCCCGACGCGTTCTACCGGCATTCCTTCACCAAATTTTTCAGTTTTGTTTAATGTCTCAGAAAAAATATTGAGTTCAGCAACCATCGTCTATCGACCTCTTTTTTTGAATTCTGCAAATCGTACTGAAAGATCTCTATGTTTTGGATTTCGTGCTTCTTTATATAACACAATCGTATGCCCAATCACTTGAATGATGGTACTTCCAGTCGCCTCTGCAATCGTTTCTGCAGCTTCTTGTGGTTCCTCTAATGTGTTTTGTAATAAAGTCACTTTAATCAATTCGCGTTTTTCAACAGCGTTTTGAATTTGATGAATCATCTCTTCGCTAAGTCCGCCTTTTCCGATTTGAAAGATTGGCTTCAACGAGTGTGCTTCTTTTTTGAAGAACTGTCTTTCTTTCCCTTTTAATTCCATGAAAGCTCTCCTTTCTTTAAATAATCGATTGACGTTGAATCACGTCAACTTCTTTAGGACTCCATACAGATACCGTACCTGGTTTTTGAATCGTTACCCAACCAAGGCCTGCAATCACTAAGTCCGTTTTTTCTTTAATCATAAATGTCTTCTTCACTAATTTTGGATACAATTTCATATTGTCTCCTGTTGGCGGTGTTAATAGTGTTCCTGCATGTTTTTCGTAAAACTCAGTCGCCTTCTCCAACTTCGTGCGATGCAAGTCGATTGTTTGCGGTGTATAGAAGGTAAATGAATTCCGTTCTCCTTGTTCGTAATCGACACGAATCAAACCACCGATAAAAATCGTTTGCTCGCTATTTAATTGGAATGTCTTTGGTTGTAACTCTTTTTGCGGTAAGACTTTCTTCATTTCTTTTTCCGCTAAGTAGTGTGTAATTTGGTGACGATGAATAATCCCTGGTGTATCCACTAATGATGAATGTTCATCGAATGGAATATCAATTTGTCCAAGAGTTGTTCCTGGATATTGAGACGTCGTAATCACTTCGCCTGTTTCACCAATACTTTGAATCAACTTATTAATTAGCGTTGATTTTCCTACGTTTGTTACCCCAACGACATATGCATCTTTCCCTTTACGGTACTCGTTAATCTTCTCTAGCAATTCGTCAATTTGAATACGTTTATGCCCACTCACAAGTAGCGTATCGACTGGTTTAATACCGTACTCTTTTGCATGACGTTCAATCCACGCTTTCAGACGATTACGGTTCACCGATTTTGGATATAAATCCACCTTGTTAGCTACGAATAAAATCGGGTTATCTCCCACAAAACGTTTCAAACCAGAAATCATACTTCCATATAAATCGAATAAGTCAACTACAAACACAACTAGCGCATCTTCATCCGCGATACTACTTAACATCTTTAAAAAGTCATCGTCTGTTAGAGATGCCGGTTGTAACTCATTATAATTGCGGAGTCTAAAACAACGTTGGCAATAGAGAGGGCCTTCACTTTCCAGCATTTTATTTAATGCACTTTGCGGTGTGTACCCCGTTCCCTTTGGATCTTCCGTTTGGATTGTTGCTCCACATCCAATACATACATACTGTTCCATGATTAATCCTCCTCCCATTTCTTATGATAAGACACACCTTGTGTCACTACAAAAATTCCTTTTTCAAAGAAACGATTGATTTTTGTTTTCCAAGCATCGCTCTCTTTTCTAGGTTTTACGATAATGGTTCTAACTCCAAATGTATTCGCTCCTAGAATATCTGTCAATAGTTGGTCGCCCACCATTACCGTCTTCGCTTTATCAAAATCCAGTAATTGTTTTGCCGCTTTGAACCCCTTGTGCAGTGGCTTCAAGCCAGGATACACATATGGGACATCCAACTTTTCAGCAGCATCTTTGATACGATGTTCATTATTATTCGATACAAGAACAATCTTAATGCCTGCTTCTTTTAATGAACGTACCCAGGCAAGTAAGTTTTCATCGATTTCTTTTTCGTCCCAGCCAATTAGCGTATTATCTAAATCGGTTAAGACAACTTCGATTCCATTCTCTTGTAAGAAAGGAACGGTAATCTCTTGAAAGGTCTTTTTAAACCACGTTGGTTTGAATAGTGCCATAGTTCTCCTTCTACTTTACGTAAACGCCTTGTGCATCAATTTCGAGCACACGAATCGCGCAATCTTTCAGCGTTGTTTCTAAATACTTTTCTAATGTTTGTACAAAACGATCAACTTGTTCTTTATGAACAAATGTCATCACCGTTGGGCCTGCTCCACTTAGGTAAGTTCCGCATGTATCAAGGCCTTCCTGCTTTGTAATCGTACGAACCTCTTCCATCCAAGGAACAAGGGTTGAACGATACGTTTCATGGAATAAATCTTTTTCAACAATTGAAGAAATGACTTTCCAATCTTCGACCATTAATCCTGCCACTAAGACATTACTGCGGCTACTTGCTTCGACTGCCTCACCGTATGCTAGCGAACTTGGTAGTACACCACGGCTCTTCTTCGTTGATAATTGAACGTTTGGAATCACAGCGACCATTGCAATCGGTGCTTCCACATTTTTATGAACCGTCAACACTTCTTGCGTGTGGTGATCATAAGTTGCGACAACGACGCCCCCTAAGATTGCCGGTGCCACATTGTCAGGATGTCCCTCGAAAAGAGTTGCCCATTTGACTTTCTCGTCGTTTGTTAACTGTAAGTTGCCTAATACATTAGCTAATTCGATTCCAGCAACAATCGCGCTTGAACTACTTCCAAGTCCTCTTGTTAAAGGAATCTCACTTTCGCATACGAGTTTATGCGGTGCTAATGTTGGGCAAACTTTTAAAGCCGTCTCGATAATTAAGTTTTCTTCATTCGTAGGGATTTCTTCTCCAAACGGATGTGCAATCACCCATTCGCTAGAAGGTTCTCCTACGTGAAGTGTTAAATATAAATTCACTGCAATCCCAAGCGAATCGAATCCAAGTCCGATATTGGCTGAAGTTGCTGGAACTTTAATTGTTACTGCCATTATGCTTCCTCCAAGATTGGATAAATAGCGACTTCATTTAGATGAGCAAAAGCTTCTTTTACTTTGGCTAGCTCACTTACAGTTAAAGCTGTATAGCGAACTCCGAATTCACCTTGGCTGTTTGATACAATTTCTCCATTAAACGGAGTTTCTTCCAAGTTTCCTTTTCCATAGACGAAATAAGAACTTGTCGCAGCCTCTGGACTGAATTCCACTAATGGGCTGTCTACACGGCCAAATGTTTCCACCGCACTACCATTAACTTTGCGGCGAAGTACTTCAACCACGTCTGCTAAGACACTTGTTGCTGTTGGAAGTGAGCCTGCTCCTTTTCCGTAAAATAGAACTTCATCCACTGCATTTCCTGTTACAGAAATCGCGTTGTTTTCATAATGAACTTGCGCTAATAAATGATTTGCTGGTACGAAAGTCGGTGCCACTTCAAGCGAAACTTTTTCGCCATCACTAAGAGCTTTGGCTAGAAGTTTAATCGCATACCCATTCTCAGAAGCCATCTTCATGTGAGCAGTAGTGACTCCAGAAATTCCTGTTTTAACAACTTCTTCAAAAGTCACGTTCACACCGTAAGCTAAACGCGTTAAAATCATTAATTTATAAGCTGCATCGTGACCTTCTACGTCGCTTGTAGGATTCGCTTCAGCAAATCCTTTTTCTTGAGCAATCTTTAATGCTGCTTCGTAGCTGAGTCCTTCTTTTTCCATAGAACTTAAAATGAAGTTTGTTGTTCCATTGACAATACCAACAATCGATTCCACTTCATTTGTTTCAAAGTGTTGCACCATCGGACGAAGAACAGGAATTCCACCACCAACACTTGCTTCATAGTACAAGTACACATCTTCTAATTTAGCTAGTGTTGTTAATTCCACTCCGTGAACGGCAATCAGATTTTTATTGGCTGTAACAACAGATTTTTTAGCGAGTAAACAAGCTCTCACATATTCATAAGCCGTTGTAATGCCACCCATTACTTCAACCACTAATTCAATTTCAGGGTCGTGAACGATGTCGTTAATATTGTTTGTAAATACAACATCTGTTTGTTCCATCAATTCTGGGTCTCTTACTAACGCTGTCTTAATTTCAATTTCTTCTGGAAGAACTCGCTCTAATTTTGATGCATTTTTCTTTAAAATATTGTATACACCACTACCGACTGTTCCAAATCCTAATAACGCAATTTTCATTTATTTCAATCCTCATCTAATATATTGAAAAGCCACAGCACAGACACTCTGCGCCGTGGCTTTACTCACAGTTATTATTTTAATCTTGTAACATTTCAAAAATTTCAATTGTCACTAAATCAATATCATCAAATTGGAATGTTTGATTTGTTTCTACATCTACTAATTCAAAACTACTTGTTTCTTGATTAAAAGTAACGATAGCTTTTTCAACGCCATCTTTTTCGAAGCGACGCACCTCGATATCTGAATCTTGTGCCGCCATTGTTTGTAAACGTTGGACAATTGCCACCAATTGTGAAGGTTTCATATAATTACTACCCCTTTCAAACTTTCTTTCATTATTCTACCATAAAACCCATCTCTGATAGTAAGAATAACCACTCTATTTAAGAGTTTTTTATTCATTTGGTAGGTTCCAATATAATTTGATTAAAGCTTGAGTTCCATCGTCTGCAAAGCCATCATCACAAAGCGTTTCGTATAGTTTTTTCGCTTGTAATGTTGCCGGTAAAAATAGACGCATTCTTTCAGCTTCATCCAGCGCAATTCCTAAGTCCTTTAGGAAATGTTTTGCAAAGAACCCTGGTGAATAATCTTCTTTTAAAATACGAGGTCCGTAATTTGAAAGTGACCAGTTTGCCGCACTTCCTGCACCAACAGTTTGTAGCACTTTATCCATGTCTAAGCCTGCTGCTTTTGCATAAACGAGCATCTCTGTTAATCCTGTCATCGTTCCTGCAATCATGATTTGGTTGGCCATTTTCGTATGTTGCCCAGCACCAGCAGTTCCTTGAAGTGTAATCGTCTTAGAGAAGCAATCTAATACTGGATATACTTTTTCTAATGTTTCCTCTGTTCCACCAACCATTGTAGAAAGAGTTCCGTTTTTAGCTCCAAGGTCGCCGCCTGATACAGGAGCATCAAGAGCTTCCCATGAGCGAGCGACTGCTTCTTCTGCGATACGTTTTGCAAGTGTTGGTGTACTTGTTGTAAGGTCCACTACAACGAGATGTTCTTTAGTAGACTTGAAGATTCCTTGGTCACCAAAGTAAACTTCTTCCACGTCTTTTGGATAACCAACGATGGTTAACACTACATCTGCTGCATTAGCTACATCAGTAGGCGTATCCGCCCAAGTTGCTCCCTCTTCTAAAAGGTCTAATGCTCTTTCTTTCGTACGGTTATACACAACAACCTTATATTTTTTTAGCAGATGACGAATCATGGATTTCCCCATCACGCCTGTTCCGATAAATCCAATAGTTTTAATGGTCATTTTCTTCATCCTTTAACTCGTTCGTCGATAAACGTAAAAATTTCATGAGGTTCATAATATTATGAGAATGTTCTTGATTCCATTGATAGCCGTTAATCGCAGCCTCATAGAAATCTACAATTCTTTCTCCAAAAGTTTCAGAAGAAATTTCAGCTAATAACTGGTCTTGTAACGCTGAAACTTCAGCTTCATTCCCTAATTGGTTTTCAATATAGCCTAAGACACAATCCGCAATATCCGCATCTGTTTCAAATAACATTCCTAAAGCATCTGCTGTAATAAGACTGCTTAAGTAATCGTTCTTCTTAGCAATGACTGGAACGCGATTAACGAGTGCCTCTAGGTAAGTTAATCCTTGGCTTTCAGATTCAGATGCATTCACATAAAGGTCCGCCATTTGATAGTACTTATAAACCATTTCATTTTTGATTTCGCCCACAAATTGAACAAAATCGGCCATGCCAAGTTCTGTCACTTGCGCTTCCAATTTTTCTCTTTCAGGTCCGCCACCTGCAATACATAAGCGCACATTTGGCTTACTTGCTACAATGGCTGGTAATGCCGCAATCACAGCAGCGATATTTTTTTCTTGTGACAAACGACTAAGAGATAGAAGCACCACTTCATCATCTGAATAGCCAAGCTCACTTCTCAAAGCATTAGCAACGTCTGGCTCTTGTGAAGGAACAACGACTCCCGTTGGAATCACTCGAACTTCCTGAAGCACTCCATATTCAATCAGCTTATCTTTTGTCATTTGACTTGGAGCAACCACTCCACTTGTTTGATTACAAAATGCTTTCGAGATATACGCCACATGACTTGGACGTAGCACTTTCCCTTTTGCAACATAGTGTAAATATTTTTCATACATTGTATGGTACGTATGAATCGTTGGAATCTTCAACATCGCAGCAATTAATTTACCTGCCAACCCAAGACTAAACTCCGTCTGAGTATGAATGATATCCAATTCATTTTCTTTCGCAATTCGGTAAGCTTTCCCTAGGCCTTGAATCGCCACACGACGATCCTTGAACGCAAAGAAAGGAATACTTCCTAATCGAACAATATTCTCTTCCGGTTCCGTTACCTTTGGATCCGTTGTTGTAAAAATAATTACCTTATACCCTTGTCTTTCTAAGTCTTCTTTTAATACACGTATTGAAGTCGCAACTCCACTCACTTGTGGAAAGTACGTATCTGTAAATATACCGATTCGCATACTTACCTCCTTAAATTTGAAATAAACAAAATTATTTCTATTATCCTTTCCATTATAAACGATACACGCTGTAGTGTCACTAATAGCATATAAAAAAAGGAAGCTCACTTAGTTGAACTTCCTTACTTTCTATAGATTATTATGAAATTAATCATCGAATGTAGTAACATCGAATTCAAAACGGAACCTGATTGCATCCTTAATCCAAATAGAAGAAAAGCTATACAGAAAAAATAAACAATACTTTTAACATCAAAGGCAAAATGAAAGACGATAAAAACAACTGTTCCAAGTATAAATGAAAAGACGATATTTTCAGCATTATAAGCAATCTCTCTACAAATTATTTCCTCAATAATCGGCGTCAATAGGATAGCAGATACTTTTGTATGTAAAGCAAATTCATTACTTTCTTTTTTAGTAAATACGAAAAGAAAAACGATCACTATTACTCCATATAGAACTAGAAGTGGAACATTAATCGCAAAAGAAATAGCAGTGCTTATTTGAAAATATACAAGAAGCGCTAAAAAGAAAATGGTTTTAAAGACATCTCTTGTTATTTTTAAATATTCTTCTGACTTACACCGTTTTTTTAGTAAGTGAGATAGCCCATATGACAAGAAGACTACTAAAAAATAAACAAGAATAGAGATAGCTGTATTTTGTATTGTCGAGAACATAATATCCTCCTGTATGTTTTTAAAGTTGGTTCATTTATCTTACTAAACATGAATGCACTAAAAATGATTATTATAGAAATTTTTAGTAACTTTTTGTTTTCAATAATCTAAAAATAAAAAAGGCTCTTTGTCAAATAGTGTTGATGAAGAATTTTAGGAAGGGATTAAGCGACTAATTGTTGCTTAATTCCTTTTTGTTTTGGGCCAAACATTTTTGTTATTAAAATAATCCTGTTTCTAAAATGGTAATAGTTTCTAAAGCCATAGGCATTTCTTTTAAGTACTTTTATTTTATTGTTGATTCCTTCGATAGGGCCATTTGTTCTAGTTGGATGCTCACAAGTATTTTGAATATATGGCAGATAAGTAATTAGAGTCTTTAATACTCTTTTTAAACCAGGAGATAGGTCTAATTGTGTAGCTGCTTCAATCGTTTCCTTGAATTCAATATAATCTCTGTCCTGAATACATTCACGAAGTGAATGTACAACCTCATAATCATTTTTAAGAGATGGATTGTTTTCTAAGATATAATCCACGATTCCTTTACTTGTTATGAAGCTTTCAAAAAGCTTATAACGATTATATTTATAGTTCTGAAGTTCATTAGGGTTCTTTAATATTAACTTCCAATAATGTTTTAACTTTCGATATAATTTAGGGTCTTTATAGCGATGTTTATTCATGACACGTACCCGAGTTCGATTTAATTCTCTATTTAAGGCTTGTACGATGTGAAAAGGATCAATGATAATTTTAGCGTTAGGAAACATTTCTTTTATTAATTGAATGTACGGTACGTACATATCGATAGAGATAGTTTTTACCTTTAATCTAGTCTTAGGCTCAAAACGATAAAAATATTGTTTCAAACTGTAAGATTTTCTATCTCTTACAACATCGACTAGCTTGTGTGTTGTGCTATCACAAATAATGAAACTCATATTACTATCAGAAGATTTAACGGATTTAAATTCATCAAAACACAGATGCTCAGGTAAATCGTGTAATGGTTTAATGGTTAATAATCGTGCTGTATCATCTATGATACGTCTTACAGTATGAACTGAAACATTTGTTTCTTTTGCGATATATGTTTCAGATACTGTTTCACTAATTTTTGATTTGATTTCATTTTTTAATCGTTTAGAGATATGACAGTGTTTTTCTACGATTCGACTAGTGTCTGCAGTAAATGAAGAGCCGCATTCTCTACAGAGAAATCTCTGCTTGCGTAGATGTAAGTAGGCCGGAAGGCCTGAAACAGAACAGAGAGTGATACGAGATGTTTTCGTGCCGTTTTTGACGATATTATTATTTTGGCTAACACATCCACAAACGGTACAAAATTCTGGTTTATGCGTATATGTAGCTGAATAAAATAAAGATTTTCTCTTTTTAAATATCTTCTCTTGAACTGTATTATCCCAGATAATGTTTTTATCTTTGATTTGTAGTGTAGCTTCTAGTATATTGTTCATATGGTCATCATCCTTTTGTTTTAGGTTTAGGCGCTTTTAATATAATGGATGTTGGCCTTTTTGTATACACTAAAATAGGGTTGGTGGAAAATTTCCATCAACCCTAAAAATTATAGAACCTAATAAATAAAAGGATTGAGAATTTCTCAATCCTTTTTTTGTTTTATTAAGGTGTATAACGATTAAAAAGTCAATTACTACTTTTTTAATATGACTATCAAAGTCGAATACATATTAAAGAATGTTTCACGTGAAACATTCGATTGAGAAACAACCCTTTAAAATGTTTCACGTGAAACATTTGTACCCTACTCTATGTCTAAATTGTTTCACGTGAAACAATTTTAGAGAACTGACGAGGGGCCAAAACTGTGGTAAAATAAGGTATATAGAAAGAAGGTGCAAGAATGAAGAAAAGCCTAAAAGAACGTATTAAGGCTTTACCGACATTTCTAAAAAGTGAAACAATGAAGAAATACGGAATCTCATTTATAGCCATCGTTGTCTGTATGCTGATTATTGCATACGTGATGAATGTATGGATGGGACTTATCCTTACTTTGTTTGTTATTTTATTAGGAACACTCCTATACTCGTTTGCAAACTACATTATTAAAGAAACGAATCATTATGTAACGAATTTATCGTACAAAATTAATAAAGGTTCACAAGATGCCTCTATTAAAATGCCAATTGGAATGCTTTTGTTAGATGATAATGGTGAAATTCAATGGATTAACCCTTATTTACAAAAGTATTTTGAACGAAAAGAACTATTAGGGTTTAAACTTGAAGTTGTCGATCCAGATTTAGCGAATATCGTTAAAAATCTGGATGATGATAAAGATAATGTGGTCCATTGGAAAGATAAATACTTCCAAATAGTTTACCATAACGATATTGGAATGCTCTATATGATGGATATTACGGAATATGCGTTGATTAAAGAGACTTATCTAGACGAAAGACCTGTATTCGGGCAAATTTTCGTTGATAACTTTGCAGAAGTATCACAATCACTCAGTGACCGTAAGAAGTCTAACTTGAATAACTTCGTGACAAATCAACTTACTAGCTGGGCAAACCATAATAATATCTACTTAAAACGTGTTAGCTCAGATCGATTTGTCGCATTTTTAGATAAAAAGATCCTTTCAAGTCTTGAAAAAACAAAATTTGAGATTATTGACCGTGTACGTGAGACAACTGCTCAACAAAATACCCCACTAACCGTAAGTATGGGGTTCTCATATGCGGATGATACTCATGAAGAGATGGATTATGGTGCAATTGCTAAATTTGCGCAAGATAACCTTGATTTAGCCTTAGGACGAGGTGGTGACCAAGTCGTTGTCCGTTCTAAAAACGAAGAAACACGCTTCTACGGTGGTAAGAGCAACCCGTTAGAAAAACGTACAAGAGTGCGTTCTCGTATGGTTTCTCAAGCCTTAGAAAACCTTATTGCTGAAGCAGATCAAGTAATGGTGATGGGACATCAATATCCAGATATGGACTGTATTGGTGGATGTTTAGGTATTCGAAGAATCGCTAAAATGCACGGTAAAACCTCATGGATTGTGACAAATCCAGAGCAATATTCGCATGATATCAAGAAATTGATGGAAGTGATCAAAGATAATGAACGTCTCTACTCTGCTATCGTAAATCCGGAGATGGCAGAAGCGTTAATGACTGAAAATACACTCGTTATTATTGTCGATGTAAGCAAGCCTTCCCTATGCGCGGCTCCATCGATTGTTAAAAAGGCCAATAAACTAGTGATTATCGACCATCACCGCCGTGGAGAGGAATTCCCTGAAAATCCTGACTTGGTTTATATTGAACCGTATGCTTCATCTGTCGGTGAATTGATTACAGAATTGCTAGAATATCAATCAGAAGATGCTGAGAAACTTCAGCCAATCGAAGCAACAACCCTGCTTGCTGGTATCATTGTAGATACGCGTAATTTCACGCTTCGTACAGGGTCTCGTACCTTTGATACGGCTAGCTACCTGAAATCCGTTGGTGCGGATACAATTCTGATCCAACGCTTATTAAAAGAAAATGTAGATACGTACTTAATGCGTTCGCATCTACTGAACTCGCTCGAAATGCTTCCTAACAATGTCGGAATTGTTCACGGTGAAGAAAATACCGTATATCCGACAGTCGTGGCTGCACAAACGGCTGATATGATGTTGTCGATGGAAAACATCGATGCTTCATTTGTGGTTACAAAACGTAATGACGGTCGTGTTGGGATTAGTGCCCGTAGTTTAGGAAACAAAAACGTACAACGTGTGATGGAGAAAATGGGTGGTGGCGGACATTTATCAAATGCTGCAACTCAGTTATCCGATATCACGATTGAAGAAGCAATCCGCCAATTAATTCAAGTGATTGAAGAAATTGGTAGTGAAATTAACTTATAATTAGGAGGAAGAAACATGAAAGTAATTTTCTTGAAAGATGTAAAAGGTAAAGGTAAAAAAGGTGACGTTAAAAACGTTGCAGATGGATACGCACAAAACTTCCTAATCAAAAATGGTTTAGCTAAAGAAGCAAATGCCGCAAACTTAGCAACTTTATCAGGACAAAAGAAAGCTGAAGAAAAACACAACGCTGAATTATTAGCAAAAGCCAAAGAAATGAAAGAGTTCTTAGAACGCGAAGATACAGTTGTAACGATTAAAGCAAAAGCAGGGGAAGATGGCCGTCTATTCGGAGCAATCCCAGCGAAGCAAATCGCAGAAGAATTCAACAAGAAATTCAATGTTGAATTGGATCGTCGCAAATTCGAATTAGCAGCACCAATTCGTGCATTAGGATACACTCGTGTTCCTGTTAAATTACACCACGATGTAACAGCAATTATGACTGTGAATATCGTTGCTCAATAATAAGAAATAGTAAGGATTTTCCCGTTGTGGAGAATCCTTTTTCTTTTGGTTATAAATATGTGATATAATTCACAAAGTTACAAATGAACATACAAGTTTTCATGTTCGAAAAGACTCACTCTTCTGTTTTATTACAGCGTTTTATGATACAATGAAACTGTATTTTTATGGTTATTTTTAGTAGAAAGGGTGTTTGAATGGAAGAACTATATCCAAATTTAGTTCCACCACAAAATATTGAGGCAGAAGAAGCCGTTTTAGGGTCTATTCTTCTTGCTAGTGACTCGATTATTTCGGTTATGGAATTTTTGACACCGGAAGATTTCTATCGTGTTTCTCATCAATTAATTTTTGCGGCAATGATTGAATTAAATCAAAACAATATCGATATTGACGCGATCACCGTTTCTGAGATTTTAAGACAAAAGAATCAGATGGAGAATATTGGTGGAGAAGTAACGTTAATCGAACTTCTTGATAAAGTGCCAACTGCAGCCAACGTAGAGTACTATACGCAAATCGTATTAGAAAAATCTACGCGCCGCAAATTAATTAAAACTTCGACAAATATTGTAAAAACGGCTTACCAAGAGGATGAACCAATTGCCAATGTCTTGGATAATGCTGAAAAGGATATTCTTTCAGTATCGGAAGGACGTAATAAGGCTGGTTTTATTCCAATCAGCTCGGTTCTTCGTACCGCTTATGAAAGCTTAGAAGAGCGTGCGAAAAACAATGGTGAAGTGACAGGGATTGCGACAGGGTATATCGGCTTAGACAGAATGACATCAGGGCTACATGCGGATGAGTTAATTATCTTAGCGGCTCGTCCATCTGTTGGTAAAACGGCCTTTGTATTGAATATTGCAAAGAATGTTGCCGTGAACTTGAACGAAACGGTAGCTATCTTCAGTCTTGAAATGGGGGCTGAGTCCCTTGTAGAGCGTATTATCTGTTCCCATGCTAGCATCAACGCAGGACATTTGAAGACAGGTAAATTAACGCCTGAAGAATATACACAATATTTCGTGGCAACAGGAGCATTATCTGAAGCACCAATTTTTATTGATGATACTCCAGGGATTCGTGTTGCTGAAATCCGTGCAAAATGTCGTCGTCTAAAACAAGAGCGTAATAATCTTGGGCTAGTCGTCATCGACTACTTGCAGTTGATTGAAGGAAACGGAAAAGAGAGTCGTCAACAAGAGGTTTCTGAAATTTCTCGTAACTTGAAGAAATTAGCGAAGGAATTAAAAGTTCCCGTTATCGCACTTTCGCAATTATCGCGTGGTGTGGAACAGCGTCAAGATAAACGACCAATCATGTCAGATATTCGTGAATCTGGATCTATCGAGCAAGATGCTGATATTGTAGCGTTCTTATATCGTGATGATTACTATCGTCAAGAACCAGATGAGAATGGACATGTTCCAGAGGTGGAACCAAATAGTACCATTGAAGTGATTATCGAGAAAAACCGTAGCGGTCCTCGTGGAACGGTTGAATTGAACTTCATGAAAGAATTTAATAAATTTACAAATCTTGTGCCAGACGGAGTCGAGCAAAACGCTCCAATGGCCTAATCATAGACATTTAAATGAATAATACAAAGAAGAGGTGCGTCAAATGTCATCAGTAGTAGTAGTAGGAACACAATGGGGAGACGAAGGTAAAGGAAAAATTACAGACTTCCTCAGTGAGAACGCAGAAGTCATTGCCCGCTATCAAGGGGGAGACAATGCAGGACATACGATTCAATTCAATGGAGTGACTTATAAACTTCACTTAATTCCATCAGGAATTTTTTCACCAGAGAAAATCAGCGTGATCGGAAATGGGGTTGTATTGAATCCAAAATCTCTAATCACAGAACTTGCGTATTTACACGAAAGAAATGTGACTACTGATAACTTACGTATTTCAGACCGCGCGCATGTCATCTTGCCATACCACATTCGCTTAGACCAATTACAAGAAGAAGCGAAAGGCGACAACAAAATTGGGACAACGAATAAAGGGATTGGACCTTGCTACATGGATAAAGCAGCGCGTGTTGGGATTCGTGTGGCGGACTTACTAGACCGTGAAGTATTTGCGGAACGTCTAAGAATCAACTTAGCTGAAAAGAATCGTCTCTTTACTAAAATGTACGATGCAGAACCAATTGAGTTTGATGACATTTTCGAAGAGTACTACGAATATGGTCAACAAATGAAACAATACGTTTGCGACACTTCAGTGATTTTAAACGATGCATTAGACCAAGGAAAACGCGTATTATTCGAAGGGGCACAAGGGGTTATGTTGGATATCGACCAAGGTACTTATCCATTCGTAACATCTTCAAACCCAGTTGCTGGTGGGGTAACGATTGGTAGCGGTGTTGGACCTTCAAAAATTAATAAAGTCGTTGGGGTATGTAAAGCGTACACTTCTCGTGTAGGGGATGGACCTTTCCCAACAGAATTATTCGATGAAATCGGCTCACGTATTCGTGAAGTCGGACGTGAATACGGTACAACAACTGGACGTCCAAGACGTGTTGGTTGGTTCGATAGCGTTGTAATGCGTCACTCGAAACGTGTATCAGGTATTACAAACTTAAGCTTAAACAGTATCGATGTTTTAACAGGTTTAGAAACAGTTAAAATCTGTGTAGCTTACCGTAAACCAAATGGAGAAGAAATTTCTCACTACCCAGCAAGCCTAGTAGAACTAGGACAATGCGAACCTGTGTATGAAGAATTACCAGGTTGGAACGAAGACATTACAAGTTGCCGTTCACTCGAAGAGCTTCCTGAAAATGCGCGCAACTATGTTCGTCGTATTTCAGAATTAGTCGGCGTACGAATTTCTACATTCAGTGTAGGACCAGATAGAGAACAAACCAACATTTTAGAAAGTGTTTGGGCATAAAAAAGTAATAGAGTAAAGGAGGATTTATATGAAAAAAATCCTAGTTGTAGATGATGAGAAGCCAATTTCAGACATCGTCAAGTTTAGTCTTACAAAAGAGGGCTTTGAAGTAATCACAGCCTTTGACGGTGAAGAGGGTCTGGTGGCTTTCAACGAAAAAAATCCAGATTTAGTTATTTTAGACTTAATGTTACCGAAAATTGATGGCTTAGAAGTATGCCGTGAAATCCGTAAAACAAGCAATGTCCCAATTATCATGGTGACAGCCAAAGATTCTGAAATCGATAAAGTTTTAGGTCTTGAACTTGGAGCCGATGACTATGTGACAAAACCTTTCTCAAACCGTGAGTTAATCGCACGTGTGAAAGCAAACTTACGTCGTCAACAATTAGCTCCAGCGGAAGCAGAAGAAGAAAAAACAGCTAACGAAATCGTATTAGGCTCACTCATTATCCATGAAGATGCTTATGTGGTTTCAAAACGTGGCGAAGAAATCGAATTAACGCACCGTGAGTTCGAATTACTTCACTACTTAGCAAAACATATCGGGCAAGTAATCACACGTGAGCACCTATTGCAAACGGTGTGGGGATATGATTACTTCGGAGATGTGCGTACAGTGGACGTTACGGTACGTCGCTTACGTGAAAAAATCGAAGATACACCGAGTCACCCAACATGGATTATGACTCGTCGTGGGGTAGGTTACTATATTAAGACCCCAGATCAAGAAAAAGAAGCTTAAGATTGAAATGCGCTTTTCCTTGCCACCTGAACTACCGGCAAGAAAAGCGTATTTTTCTAAAAAGTAGAGGGGAAAATGACTCATGAAGAAAATGAAACGATTCTTTCGTTCCATTCAATTTAAGATTCCGATGCTGTTCATCTTGCTCTTAGTTATTTCGCTGCAACTCATTGTTGCGAACTTCTTAACACAATTAGAGTCGCAAATGGTGTCTAACTTCCAGGAACAAATCCAACTGCAAGTAGGGTTCTTGAAAAATAACGTGCAGCCGATTTTGGCAAAAGATGCGACCGATGAAGCAAAGATGGCTGAAATTTCGCAATTGCTACAAGATTATCCAACGGGAAATAGTATTGTGGAAATTCGCATCATGGACATGCAAGGATATATTTTGGGAACAACCAACCAAACGCAACAGTCTGTGGTTGGAACACGTTCAACAGAAGCGGACGTTCAACAAGTTGTTGTGTCGAATACCGTTCAAAGCTACAACTTCACGGAAGGCGAAACGCGTTATTGGAAATACGTTTCACCAATTGATCCAGTGAATAGTGCCTCAGGAAACCCGGTTGGGATTATTTCGGTAACATCGAATATCGAATCGCGTTACACACAAGTAAAAGATATCGGGGTTATCTTTATTAGTTCTTCTATCTTTGTTATTATCTTGGCCATCGTGATTACCGTAATGATTTCACAAGGGATTACTAGACCGATTGCAGAGATGAAGAGACAAACGGAGCAAATCGCCGAAGGAAACTATACAGGTGAAGTGATGATTTACGGAGACGATGAGCTTGGTCAACTTGGACAAGCGATTAACGACCTCTCTGTGAAGATTAAAGAAGCACAAGAAGGGACCGAAGCGGAACGACAAAGGTTGGATAGTGTCCTTCGTCATATGAGTGACGGGGTTATCGCCACCGACCGTCGTGGACGTATTGTGATTATCAATGCGGCAGCGTTAGATATTTTAAACTTACGTAGTGAACGTATTGTAGGAATGCCATTATTAGATGTATTGAGACTCGATCAAACTGTTACTTTTAGAGATTTATTAGAGTCTCAAGAAGAACGGTTGATTACGTTTGAAGAAGATGGCGAAGATACGATTGTTCAATGTGAGTTCTCAGTCATTCAACGTGAATCTGGATTTATTAGTGGTCTTGTCTGCGTGTTAACCGACGTTACCGAACAAGAGAAAATTGACCGCGAACGTCGTAATTTCGTATCGAACGTTTCCCACGAATTACGTACTCCACTAACAAGTATCAAGAGTTATACAGAAGCGTTAGTGGATGGGGCTTGGGAAAATAAAGAAATTGCGCCAGAATTCTTAAACGTTATCGAAACGGAAACAGACCGTATGATGCGTATGATTACGGACTTACTGAACTTATCACGTATGGACCAAAATCGTTTGGAACTTGATAAGGAATTCGTGAATATGAACGAGTTGGTGAAACATATTGCCAACCGTTTCGATATGGTGCTTTCTAGTGACCAATATCGTGAAAAGAACTACCGTATTTTAACGGATATTACACAACGAGACTTATGGGTAGAAATCGACCAAGATAAGATGACGCAAGTGCTGGATAATATTATTAATAATGCGATTAAATATTCTCCAGACGGGGGTCGTATTATCGTTCGTCTGATGGAAACTCATACCGACTTAATTGTCAGCGTCAGCGATGAAGGGTTAGGAATTCCGCGTAAGGATATTCCACACTTATTCGATCGATTCTATCGTGTAGATAAGGCTCGTTCAAGAGCGATGGGTGGTAGTGGTCTTGGACTGGCTATCGCGAAAGAAGTCGTTCAATTACACGGTGGTAAAATTTGGGTGAACAGTATTGAAAACAAAGGATCAACCTTCTTTGTTTCTCTACCTTATGTTCCATTTGAAGAGGACGGTGAATGGGATGAATTTTAAACGTTATCGAGCAATGCTAACGGCGCTCTTTGTATTAATGGCCATTAGCTTTGTGTTTACGTATCTCATCGTAGTACGTCCGGTTGATTTCTTTACGAATCAAAAGCAAAATAATAATAAAGTTGCAACACAACAAGATACAGGTGTACAAGTTCGTGCAACCTATTCGATGGAGGATGTCTTCAGACCCACTCGTTTAGTGTTAACGAATAAAAATAAATACGAAATGACAAGTAGCGCTTCAATTATGAAAGAAGTGAACAGTCATTTAAATAAACGATTTACGAATTTAACGCGTCTGGAAACGATGGATGAGACTACTTATGAAAATCTTGTCTTGCGTGAAGCGCGCATTGAAATTCTATTTGATGGATTACATTCGTTTGGGATTGTGAGTCGTTACTTCGATGCAAATAATGAGGACTTAAGTAATGATCGTTTCTCACGCATTGTGATTCGTACAGACGACCCTCATACTGCGTACTTCGTTAACGATGAGAATAAGCAGCTTTACAGTGCAAAAATTGATGAGAGTCTAAAAACAGAACTTGAAGCATTATATGCGGATAGTGACTTCTATGAAGTCGAATCCTATCGTGGAAAAACAAAACAATTCTTTGTCGAACAAGATAATTTGAATGTGGAACAGTCTGCCTATTTAATCGAGCAGATTCCAATGAGTTTCTATATTACTCAGTTATTTACGAATCAATCAGAAATTCGTACGCGTGGAGACGGAAAGACCGTTGTATACAATGATAATTTATCGCAATTGAAATTAGACCGTACGACAAATGTGGTCACTTTCTTCGAGAACCGCTCAGGAGAGGAAACGTTACTCTATACTAATAATTTAACGCAAACTTTCGGCCAGATGAAACGTCTTGGAGGCTGGCAAATGGGCGTGAGTCTATTCTCGGTAGATTTAAATAATAATCTCGTTGAATATGTTCGTTACGTGGATTCTTATCCAATCTTATCCAGTGGCAAAGAAGGTTTCACGCAAATAAAGGTCAATTCAACAGGAATCGAGAAAATGAGAACCTCATCACTGATTGCACAAACGCCTTTACCAACAAAGAGTAAAAAGGTGATGGTAGTGGGTGGAAAGACGATTGTCACTGAATTGTTGAACGAAGGATTTGTCATGAATGAGATTGAAGATATTCGTATCGGCTATTCATGGACAATCAGTAGTGAGAGTGTGCAAATCGTTGAGTTTACACCAACATGGTACATTAAAAAGAATGGTACTTGGAAGACTCTGGCTGAATTAAAAGCCGAGAAGAGTCAAACAGAACCAGCGAATGGACCGACAACAACGGGAGGTGACGCAGATGGATTTTAAGAGAAGCGCAGTCGTTCTCATCGTCTGCTTCTTTATCCTCGATTTATTCTTATTCGGATTAGTATGGCAAAAAAGATCTGATGTGAAAAATCCGTTGAATACAAGTATTAACGTCATTGACCAAATGAAGTTAGACGGAATTACATTACCAACGCTAAATGCGACAGTAGAGTCCGTTCCGATTATTCAAGTAACACCGGAATCTACAGATGGAAAATTGTCTAGTTTACCAAATCAAGTCGTAACGCTAGAAAAAAATATTATTAACGGGCAATTTGTGACACCAATCCAATTAGACTTAAGCGGATCTGTATCTGCAGATAGCTTTGCGGATCTAACAAAAATCGTTGAAAATAATCAAGTGGCTTTTGGAGACCAATACACATGGTCATCTTATAATCCAACAACCCGCAAAGTAATTTATACACAAAAAGCAGATAAGTTAACGATTATGGATGGCTCGAGTCAAATTATCTTTACAGTAAATGCCAATGACCAAGTCGTAAGCTATGAACAGACTTATGCGGGAAGTGTGCAAGTACTTGGGAAAGAGCGTGAATTGATTACAGCTCAAAGGGCGGTTGAGATTCTTTACTTAGCCGGACGAATTTCGTCGAAGGCAACCGTTCAATCGGTAAAATTATCGTATTATCAATCGCTTGTACTAAAAGATTTTTCAATTTACTCACCTGCGTGGTATATTGAAATACGCCAAGCTGACGGACAATTAATCGCTCGGCGTGTGGATGCAATTCATGGAACGGTTCTAGCGAATGAAACGCTAGAAACAACGAATAAGCAAACGCAGCGTACAACAACAAATAACACAACAACAACGCAAAGTCTACAACAACAATAAGAAGGGAATAAACATGCAAGAACAAGGTTTGAAAGTGAGTTTACTCGCGAGTGGTAGCTCGGGGAATGCTACTTACATCGAAACGCCAAAACAAAAAATATTAGTGGACTGTGGACTCACTGGTAAAGCCATTACTGCGCAAATGGAGAAGATTGATCGCTCCATTTCGGATGTGGATGCCATTCTCGTCACCCATGAACATTCTGACCATATTAAAGGAATTGGGGTTCTGGCTCGTAAATACGGGATTCCAATCTATGCCAATGAAAAAACATGGCAAGCCATGGCTGGAAAGATTGGGAAAGTCGCTCTCGAACAACAGGAAATCTTCAATACCGGAGACACGCTCACGTTTGGAGACTTAGATGTCATGAGTTTTGCCGTATCGCATGATGCGGCAGCTCCTCAATTTTATAGTTTCCAACACGAAGGCAAGCAGTTCGTGATGCTGACAGACACGGGTTATGTGAGTGATAAGCTAAGAGGTTTGTTGAAAAATGCAGATGCGTATCTCATCGAAAGCAATCATGATTTAGAAATGCTTCGAATGGGACCTTACGCTTGGCATTTGAAACAACGTATCTTAAGCGACAAGGGTCATTTATCGAATGATGATGGCGCGCTTGCGATGTGTGAAATGATGGGTGACCGCACGAAACGAATTTATCTAGGACACTTAAGTCAAGATAATAACATGAAGGAAATCGCCTATCAAACAGCCGAAAGCATCTTCCAAACGCATGACAAAGGCGTTCATCAGGCGTTCGAGCTCTATCATACGGATCCGTATGAACCTACAAAGTTATTTACCGTTTAAAAACTTAGCAAGTTCGAAAGAGTTTTTTAAGTACTCTATAAGCTTTATTTCATATAAATTTCATATGAAAAAACTATTGTATATTTACAAATGAGAGGAGTGAGCAGATGTCACAAGAACAATTACAAAGAAAAAAATCATCGAAAGCTTTTAAAAATGGCTTTATCGGCGGATTATTGGGAGGAGCAGTCGCTGTTGCCGGAGGAGTTGGAATTATGGCCGTAACGAATCCAGCAAACCAAGCAACAACACCTGCTACACAGCCCTCACAAACACAAGTGGAAACAACAAAAACATCCACAGCCACAAAAGGCGGAACAGAAATCACTAAAGTGGTTGCTGAAGTAAAGAACGCGGTTGTTTCAGTGATTAACAAACAATCAACTTCAAGAAATAACTTATACGGCACACAACAAACCGGAGGAGAATTAGCTACTGCGTCTGAAGGTAGTGGGGTCATTTATAAAAATGAGGGTGGATATGCCTATATCGTGACGAACTATCACGTTATTGCGAAATCACAAGAATTAGAAGTTCTTTTAGCAGACGGAACACGTGAAAAAGCTGAGCTTGTTGGTAGTGACCAATGGACAGACTTAGCAGTGATTCGTATTGCCAATACAAATGTTTCAACTGTCGCAGAATTTGCAAATTCTGATGAGGTTGAAGTTGGGCAAACAGCGATTGCGATTGGTTCCCCTCTTGGAAGTGAATTCGCAACAAGTGTAACGCAAGGAATCGTATCAGCAACTAACCGTGCTGTTGCCACAGATGTTGATGGTGATGGACAAGAAGACTGGGTCGTAACGGCCATTCAAACAGATGCAGCGATTAACCCAGGGAACTCAGGTGGTGCGTTAATTAATAGCGCTGGCCAAGTCATCGGAATCAACTCAATGAAGATTTCTAAGTCGTCTGTTGAAGGGATGGGATTTGCAATTCCAAGTAACGAAGTTGTTTCGATTATTAAACAACTTGAAACGGACGGGAAAATTACACGTCCAGCTCTTGGAATTTCAATGGTAAACTTATCAAGTGTGAATGAACGAGTAATCGAGCAATTGAATTTACCACGAGATGTGAAGAACGGAGTCGTTATTGCAGAAGTCATGGCGAAAGGTAGTGCAAAAGCTGCGGGACTACAAGCATACGATGTCATTGTTGAAATGGATGGACAAAAAATTCAAGGAATTCAAAACTTACGTAAAGTTCTTTACAGCCATAAAGTTGGCGATAAGCTTGAAGTAACATACTATAGAAACGGACAAAAACAAACAACAACGATTTCTCTAACAGAAACGAACAGTCCAAGTTTATAACAATAACGAACAAGGAGTCGGATAGCGGATTGCTATTCGACTTTTTTGTGTATTTCCACAAGGTTATCCACAAAAATGTGGATAAGTCTGTGGAAAACTGTGGGATTACCCCCTTGTCAAGTCTGTGAAGTGGAAAATCAGTGTTGAAAATGGACAGCCTAAAAACGGCTTGATTATCGGATTTTATTGAAAAAAGTTATTCACATGATAAATTTTTATTGTGGATAACTTTGGTAGTTGATTGCTCAAAACGCTGATATAGCAGTGTTTTGGTATACACAAAAAGTGTGTGGATAACTGTGGATAACTCGCATCTTTCCACCTTTTAGAAATATAACAATTAGATAACAAATAAAAAAATTGAATCAATATCTAGTGCTTTTCATAAAAAAAAGCCCAAAATTTAGGGGCGAACATGTGTACATGTGGATAACTTTGTGGATAACTGTGGATAAAGGGATAAAACAAGCAATTTTTTCCAAAAAAAGGTAAGATAATTTGTGAAATGAGGGGATCAAATGAATATCACAATTGTGAGTGTAGGAAAACTGAAAGAAAAATATTTAAAACAAGGAATCGACGAATACGCGAAACGCTTAGGCAGCTACTGTAAGTTCCAAGTAGTAGAAGTGCCAGACGAAAAGGCGCCTGAAAATTTAAGCGAGAAAGAAATGGAACAAGTGCTCGAAAAAGAGGGAGAACGCATCCTTGCTAAAATTAAAGACGGGGACGTTGTTGTCGCAATGGCGATTGAAGGGGATTTAGTGAGTTCTGAACAATTAGCTAAAGAAATGGATAGCTTTGCACTTCACGGCAAGAGCTCAATGGTCTTTGTGATTGGTGGATCTCTTGGGTTAAGCCCTGCTGTGAAAAAACGTGCCGACCGTAAAATCTCATTTGGGCGTATTACTTTACCCCATCAACTCATGAGACTTGTATTAACCGAACAAATTTACCGTGCATTTCGTATTAATGCAGGGCATGCTTATCATAAATAAGTAAAGATTCTCATAGAAAAAGTGAAAAGAAAGTGCAAAATGAAAATTGTATTTTCATACTATTTTCATAATGTACCTCTATACTCTAATTATTCCCAAAGAGAATATTTATCCTCCCAAATAAATATTTCTAATCCTTTTTTCCACCGGCCGTGAGTCGGTGGTTTTTTATTTTGTAAATTTATCTTTTTGTAAATTACTAGCAAGATTATCTATCAAATCACTGGGCAATTCTAATATGTCAAATGCTGTTTTACCAGAAAATAATTCCTTAGGAGCTAATGAATCTTTTTCAATATAACTATCTAAAGAAAATAAAGCTAGCAAATCATTTAATAAACGTCCCCGTAAGAAATCATCATTTAAAAAAGAAAAAACTAAATACAGACAAGTTACCAAATCTTTGTTTCTATGATTTTCAAAAGATACATTGTTAAATAAACTAGGGAAAAAGGAATTTACACAAGTCCTACGTCTAGCTGAATTTTTAATTTTTTCCTTAAAATTTCGTTTACTGTGAGCAAACAAATTCCGATATTCTCTAAGGAAATTTAGAGTATCTGAAAATTCTCTTGATTCCGCACTATTACGGTCATTACAATGAATATAATCTGAACGTATTTCTCTTTGAAGATTCTTAGGTAGAATGTTATATAATTGAATCACTCTATAAAAATCAACATCTTGAAGTAAAATCCAAGGAGGAATAGACGCTTTAGGGTCTCTTTGATGAGAAAAGTAATAGGAATAACTTTGGTAATGAGGTTGTAAGATAATTTCGTTTAATGCATTTAATACAGATTGTTTATTTATACGTCGGCTATTTTTATAAAGACTTGGGTCAGTATATAGGTTATCATCAGTTCCAAAATCTCGAGCAATCACATAAGAAACTCTGGTTCTAAACCCCTGCTCAATTACTAATAGGTATTTAAGAAGAAGTGCTGATAAATCCATTTCTATGATTTTAGATATATAAAAATGATCAAATCGAGTTTCCTCAATCATTTCGTCTTTCATTCCATCTTTTAGAAAAATTGGCTTATATCCATTGATTAATGCATAGTAAGAATGATTCTTCAATATTTCGATATATCTTGCATGGTATTCTTTATTTAAATCAATATTCTTTTTACTAATCTGCTCTAATTGTTGTTCCCATGTTTTAAATGGAATAATTTGTTTTTTAGTCATATAAAGTAAAACACCCCTTTCACAACAATGTTGTAAAAGAGGTGAGTAACAGCAATCGAGTTGCTGTCCATTTCAAGTACACACATGATACAACATCTGTATTTTTTTGTCAACTAATGGTTATTCTTTCGTATTTCTACTTATATTTTTGCTTTTCTCAATCCCAAATGAGAAATAGTAATTTCGGCTCTATATTGTTCGTTGTAATAGTATAAGCGCAAACTTACTTCAGGTTTAATCATTCTTCTTACCGTTGGAGCATCATAAGTAGGAATATACCCAATTTTTAGATTATAAGCATAAACAGCTACCGCATTGGAATCGTATTGATTATCCTTTTCGAACACCAGTGATACGAGATCTTTACCCGATATAATGGTATTGTTTTGATTACCAGATTTTCTATATGCGTATTCTAGTTCAAGTTGAGTGTAATAATAACTTTCTAATTGCTCAACATAAGAATCTTTTTTTGTTTCAACCAGCTAAACATATTCTTCTCCTCCTTTAAAGCTAATTATAGACCTGAAAAAAGGTTGCAACAATATGAAATCTTATGAAAGTGAGCAGTGTTATTTAACTCTATTGATAAAAAAGGATTGATTGAAGAATATCTCCGTACTATACTAGAACCATGGAGAAGTACCCAAGAGGCTGAAGGGGTCGCACTCGAAATGCGATAGGTCGTGAAAGCGGCGCGGGAGTTCAAATCTCCTCTTCTCCTTATCTTTTTGTGACTATATCGAGGTTACGGCAAGTTTTGTTCCGTGAATGTTCCGTATCTTCTTATTTAGATAGGTTTTTATAGAGTAATGGAGGCTAAACTAGGATGACAAAAGTAAAATTAAATCTCAATCAAACACACTGCTGTGGTATTTATTCGGATAAAACAGTCTATAGTTTTACTGGAGATAGTTATCAAGCGTTGTTTTACCTTCTTCAAAAACGTGGACTTATCGAATCATTTATTGATGGTGACTTCATTGTTTATGATGAAATGAGACAGTATTTAGAGCTTCCTCCTTATCAAAAGCTGACTGAGGAAGAATTGGAAGCCATTGATTTTGATACAATTATTCAAAAGCTAAGTAATGATGAACTCAAAGCCGTTATCGAGAAGTTCTTCGAATATCGTTTTGAATGTGAGTTTCAAGAAGTAGACGAATAAATGGATTAATGAAAAAAGCTGACAGCTCGAATGAGCCGTCAGCTTTTGTAGTTTCTATAGTTTATTCTTAGCGAATCACTTGTTCAGAATCTTTATCGAAGAAGTGAGATTTGTTTAAGTCGAATGCTAATTCAACTGTTTCGCCTGGGTTGTGGAAGTCACGTGCATCCACTTTAGATACGAATTCAGTATCGTCAACACGAGTGTAAAGCATTGTTTCTGCACCAAGTAATTCTGATACGACAACTTCTGCTTTCACTGAAGATGATGGATAAGTATCGATAGCGATTTGAGCGCCTTTGATATCTTCAGGACGAATACCGAAGATTAATTCTTTACCTTCATATCCTTTTTCTTCAAGAAGTTTTTTCTTCCCTTCAGGTAATTGTAATGATAAACCATGACCGTTTGTAATCACGCCATCTTTCAATGTTACATTGAAGAAGTTCATAGCTGGTGATCCAATGAAGCCTGCTACGAATACGTTGTTAGGAGTGTTGTACACTTCTTGTGGTGAACCGATTTGTTGTACGAAACCATCTTTCATGATTACGATACGGTCAGCCATTGTCATCGCTTCTGTTTGGTCGTGAGTTACGTAAATTGTTGTTGTTTCTAAACGACGGTGTAATTTCGCAATTTCAGCACGCATCGCAACACGTAATTTAGCATCTAAGTTAGAAAGAGGTTCGTCCATTAAGAATACTTTCGCATCACGAACGATCGCACGTCCTAAAGCCACACGTTGACGTTGACCACCAGATAAAGCTGCTGGTTTACGTTCTAAGTATTGAGCTAAGCCTAAGATTTCTGCTGCGTTTTTAACACGTTTGTCAATTTCAGCTTTGTCGTATTTACGTAATTTCAAACCGAATGCCATGTTGTCATATACGCTCATGTGAGGATATAGGGCATAGTTTTGGAATACCATCGCGATATCACGATCTTTTGGAGCTACGTCGTTCATTACAACGTCGCCAATTTTTAATTCCCCTTCAGAAATATCTTCAAGACCAGCGATCATACGAAGAGTTGTTGATTTACCGCATCCTGAAGGACCTACGAATACGATGAACTCGCGGTCTTTGATGTGTAAGTTAAAGTCTGTTACGGAATAGTTTTCCGCGTTGTCATATTTTTTGTGAATATGATTTAATTGCATTTCTACCATTAGGATTTCCCCCTATAAATATTTTAACAGTATCAGTGTACGATGTTTTGAGTAAAACTGATAGGGAAGATTGCACAAAAAGGCTTACAAAAATTGTGCACTTTGCCGAAATCACGGTTCGAATGTTGGAATTTTGTCATAACTTATAATAAAGAAGCGTTATATTTTAAATTTTGATTGAGAACGGATGCAACTAGGGAAAAACAATGTTATGATAAGAGTTAGAAATTAAATGAAAAAGGTGATGAAATGGAAAGAAAACGTGGATTTGAAATCGTATCTACTTATGAAGGGAAAGGAATCACTGTTCCAAAACGTTCGACAAAACATTCAGCAGGATATGACTTCGAGGCTGCCGAAGATATCGTATTACCAAGCATTTGGAAAATGCTTTTCAAATTTGCAGCAACTCAATTAAAACAATGGATTTATACAACGGATAAAGAAAAAGTAGAAGAAGAATTGGCGAAAGAGCAAAAAGTCTTAAAACCAGTGCTTGTTCCAACAGGAATCAAGTCTTATATGCAAGAAGATGAGTACTTACAACTAGCAAACCGCTCAAGTAACCCATTGAAACACTTCCTTGTCTTACCAAACGGTGTGGGAATCGTGGATAGCGACTACTACAACAACCCTGACAATGAAGGGCATATTTACTTCCAATTATTAAACTTCGGATTATTCGATAAAGAAATTAAAAAAGGCGATCGTATCGGCCAAGGAATCTTCCTACCGTTCTTAAAAGCGGATGCGGATGAAGAAAACGATATGAATGAACGTACAGGCGGCTTTGGTTCTTCTGGCGTTCGTTAGAAAGGAGCCAAAATGGCAAAAGCAGCCACAAGTTTTGTATGTAGAGAGTGTGGATATAATTCACCAAAATATTTAGGGAAATGCCCTAACTGCGGGAACTGGTCTACGATGGAAGAGTTCAAGGAAACGACGAGCAATGCGAAACGTCCTTCCTTAGTGCAACATTCAGAAGAAGCACATAAGACAAAACCAATGCGATTAGACCAGGTTTCTTATGAGCGCGTGAATCGTGTGAAGACATCCATTAGCGAATTGGACCGTGTGCTCGGAGGTGGCGTGGTTCCGGGTTCTCTAGTATTAATTGGTGGGGACCCAGGGATTGGGAAATCTACCTTATTATTACAAGTGTCTAGTGAATTACAACAAACACAAGGAACAGTTCTCTATGTCTCAGGAGAAGAAAGTGCGTCTCAAATCAAAATGCGTGCGAAGCGTCTCGGGATGCAAGCAGACGGATTTTATATTTACGCTGAAACAAACCTAGAAGATATTGTTGCGCAAGTAGAAGCGTTGAAACCGGACTATGTCATTATCGACTCGATTCAAACGATGACACATCCGCAAGCAAATGGGGTTGCAGGAAGTGTGTCTCATGTTCGTGAGGCGACAGCTACATTGATGCGACTAGCGAAACTCAATCAGATTGCCATCTTTATCGTAGGTCACGTGACAAAAGAAGGAGCATTAGCAGGGCCACGTATGTTGGAACATATGGTGGACACCGTTCTTTATTTCGAAGGGGATAAACATCATAGTTTCCGCGTGCTTCGTTCCGTGAAAAACCGTTTTGGATCCACCAACGAGATTGGCGTTTTCGAAATGCATCAAGAAGGACTGAACGAAGTAACGAACCCTTCCGAAGTCTTCTTAGAAGAACGTCTTGCAGGCGCAACAGGTTCAGCAATCGTCGTGTCTCTTGAAGGAACAAGGCCAATTTTAACCGAGGTACAATGTTTATTATCACCAACGGCCTTTGGAAACGCACGCCGTACCACAAGTGGTCTGGACTATAATCGTGTCGCGCTCTTGATGGCGGTGCTTGAGAAACGTGCAGGTCTTCTATTACAAAACCAAGATGCTTACTTTAAATCAACAGGTGGTTTGAAACTCAATGAGCCTGCAGTCGACTTAGCGATTGCGATGAGTATCGTTTCAAGCTACAAGGAAAAAGAAACGCAAATGGGTGATTGCTTTATCGGAGAAATCGGCTTGACTGGTGAAATTCGTAAAGTGAATCGTGTCTATGACCGTGTTCGCGAGGCTGAAAAGCTCGGATTCAAGCGTGTCTTTATTCCAAAAAATAATTTAGATGGATGGGAACTTCCAAAAAATATCGAAGTCGTTGGAGTATCTTCTGTCAAAGAAGCTATTTACAAAGCCTTCGGGAAAGAAAATTAGAAAGGAGAACTGTTATGGAACAACCTAAAAAATTTCGAGCATACGGAAGAAAGTTATTGCAACTGATTTTCGTATTGCTCGGAGGGTCTTTAGGTGCAACGTATTTTCCAAGTCTATGGCAAGCGTTCAACATTACGAATGAATGGTTAACATCGCAAGTTACGAGTATTTTGTTAGGTGCAATTATTTTATTCTTTATTTCATTTTTCGTGACGGATCCGATTTTAGCGGGTATTCGTAGACTTGAAAAACTCGTTAGCCAACTTTCTGTGAGCTATTTACTCTTTGGAATGATTGGAGCACTGATTGGACTTTTAGTAGCATGGCTCGTTGGATTGCCATTTACAAACTTACAAATTCCAGCAATTACACAATCTGTACCAATTGCCCTTAGTATTATCTTTGGGTACCTTGGCTTTTATGTCGGAACGACGCGTCGTGAAGATATTCTAAAAGCATTTACAGCGACAAGAAAGAAAACGGAGGATTCTCCAGTGCTTGAACGTAAAGCAGGAGATAACTTCAGAAAATACAAACTGCTCGATACAAGCGTCATTATCGATGGACGAATTTACGATATCGCTAAAACAGGCTTTATCGAAGGGGTGCTCGTGATTCCAGTATTTGTACTGAATGAATTACAATATATCGCCGATAGCGCTGATAGCTTGAAGCGCGTGAGAGGGCGCCGTGGATTAGATATTTTAAACGCTCTTCAAAAAGAAGAGAATATTAAAGTTGAAATTTACGATGGAGACTATGACGATATTAATGAAGTGGACCGCAAGTTAATTCGCTTGGCAAAGGCGATTGACGGCATTATTATCACGAACGACTTTAACTTAAATAAAGTCAGTGAGTTCCAAAATGTACCAGTCTTTAATATTAATGCGTTAGCGCAAGCCATCAAGCCAGTTGTGATTCCAGGAGAAACCTTGAAGACGACGGTAGTTAAATCGGGAACGGAGCGTCAACAAGGGGTTGCGTACTTGGATGATGGTACGATGATTGTTGTGGAAGATGGACAATATTATATGAATCAAGAGATTGAAGTGGTCGTAACGAGCGCCCTTCAAACTGCAGCAGGTCGTATGATTTTCGCTAAACCACTGCATAGCCAAAAGAAAATTAAACAATAAAGTGCTTCAAAACTTCTATTATGATTACTACGAATCCTTGCGGATTTGTTTATAATAACGGTAACGTTGCACCGGCTCGAGCCTAGAGTCTCTCGCCTAAAAAACTCAAAAAGGGAGTACGGAATGAATTCCGAACTCCCTTTAATTCGTCTTTTTTGCGAAACACGTTACTGTTATTATAAAATCCGCACGATTCTTCGTAATCATGGTGCTTAATTTTCTTTTGGCTGGAGCAATCAACGACCTGCTGACAATTTGAATAAATAGAAAAAGGATGGACGAATTTCGTCCATCCTTTTTGTTATTCAATATCGATTTCAAATGGTTCGTCAATGGTTTCAGAGACGTATTTACCATCTTTCTTACGTTGTTTCACACATTCTGTTAATAAGTATTCGATTTGTCCGTTGACTGATCTAAAATCATCTTCTGCCCATGATGCGATAGCAGCATATAATTTAGATGACAGTCGTAATGGAATTTGTTTTTTCTTTAAATCAGTCATCGTTAGTACAGGCTTCCTGTGTTAACGATTGGTTGAGCATCATGATTGCCGCAAAGAACAACGAGTAAGTTAGAGACCATCGCAGCTTTACGTTCTTCATCCAATTCTACGAGTTCTCCTTCGTTTAAGCGTTCTAGCGCCATTTCAACCATTCCAACAGCACCGTCAACAATCATCTTTCTAGCGTCAATAATTGCAGAAGCTTGTTGACGTTGAAGCATTACTGCAGCGATTTCTGGAGCGTAAGCAAGGTAAGTGATACGTGCTTCGATGATTTCAAGACCTGCATTTTCAACACGTGCTTGAATCTCATCGCGAATACGTTTTGCAACGACTTCACTTGAACCACGTAAGCTACCTTCATCGGCAATACCGTCCCCAGTTGTATCAACGTTTGGAGCTACATCATATGGATAAATACGCACAATGTTACGAAGCGCGCTATCACATTGAAGCGATAAGTATTCTTTGTAGTTATCTACGTTGAAGACTGCTTTAGCCGTATCGACCACTCTCCAAGTAACAGCGATTCCGATTTCAACAGGGTTCCCTAGGCAATCGTTAATCTTTTGACGAGAGTTGTTTAACGTCATAATTTTTAGAGAAATTTGATTTTTTAAGGCATTTAAGTTCGCTTCAACGCCGCCTGTAGTGCTAATTGTGACAGGAGTGCTTTGACGGTCGACATCACCGCTTTGGCCTAATTTTGTTTTGGCAGCAGGGTTTACAGACACGCTAAATGGGTTTACAAAATAGAAGCCAGGTTCTTTAATACTTCCTGTGTACTCCCCAAAGAGCGTCAAAACAATCGCTTCTTGAGGTTTAACAACTTTTAGTCCTCCAAAAAGGATAAGACTACCGATAAAGACTAGAATGCAGAGAAGGATACAAACTACTTGTAGGCCTTCATTTCTTATCAACGCAATTGAGGAAATAAAGCCCACAACTGAAAGGATGAGTAGAAGTAAAATGCTAAACAACGCAGCAAAACCGTTAGACTTTGTTTTTAAAATTTTTTCGTTCATAAAAAAGACTCCTTTGTCTATTTGATATCTAAATGATATCACTCTGAAATCCGAAAAGCAATATAAAAAAGAATTATTGGTAAAATTTCCCAATAATTCTTAGAGAGGATATTTAAACTATAAAACAAATAGTAAAATGAACGTTACAATCGCTAGTCCGCCTTGTTTCCAGATGATGCTTCCAAAGCCCGAAACATTGACGGAGTGCACTCAATATGCTATTCTATCCATTGTATAAAAAAGAATCACTACGATTTAGAAAGGAGAAAGGTATGAGTTATATTTCAGTAGAACATCTTTCTTTCTCATATGAACAAGAGACAGTACTTGAAGATATTAGCTTTACGGTGGAACCGGGTCAGTTTGTGATTTTGACAGGGGAAAATGGAGCAGCGAAGTCTACTTTAGTAAAAAATATATTAGGACTCTTAACACCAAAGAGTGGGAAAGCCACGATTGCAAAGAAAAATAGCAATGGCGAGAAGTTATCGATTGGATACGCTCCGCAACAGATTTCTTCTTTTAATGTAGGTTTCCCATCAAATGTGTATGAACTTGTGGCGTCAGGTCGTTATCAACAAGGGCGCTGGTTCAAAAAATTAAATGCAGAAGATCATGAACATATCGAACGCTCTCTTAAATCCGTAGGAATGTGGGAGCAACGCAATAAACGTATCGGAGATTTATCAGGAGGACAAAAACAACGTATCTGTTTAGCAAGAATTTTTGCGACAGACCCAGATTTATTCGTCCTCGATGAACCAACTGCCGGTATGGATAAAGCTTCGCGCGAGAGATTCTATCATCTATTACACCATGCTTGCGCTCATCACGGGAAAGCCATTTTAATGGTCACCCATGAGGAAGAAGCGCTTGAACAATACGTGGATAAACATATCCATCTGCAACGAAAGGAGGATTCTCCATGGAGATGTTTTTCTATGGTTTCATGCAAAGAGCATTCATCTCAGGAATAGCGATGGCTTTTATCACGCCGATTCTTGGATTGTTCTTAATTCTTAGAAGACAGTCGCTGATGGCCGACACCTTATCGCACGTATCCCTTGTTGGGGTGGCGCTAGGATTTCTTTTGGGGATGAATCCAACACTCACAACATTGATTGTGGTGATTATCGCAGCAGTTTTCATCGAAGCGATTGGAAAATACTTTAGAGGCTATTCTGAAATTACCGTTGCGATTCTAATGTCGGGAGGAATGGCAATTGCCCTCATCCTGATGAATATGCAAAAAGGTCGCTCGACACTCAGTGTGGATCAGTTCTTATTCGGTTCTATCGTGACGATTACGCAACAACAGATGATGATTATGATTCTACTAGCAGTTGTCGTCGTTGCGTTATACGTGATTTTCCGTAAACCACTGTATGTGTTATCGTTTGACGAAGACACAGCGATGACAGCGGGGTTACCCGTTCGCTTGATGACAAACCTCTTTACGATTATCACAGGGGTTGTGATTGCAGTGATGATGCCAATCGCCGGGTCTCTTCTAGTATCAGCCGTTATTGTACTGCCAGCGTCGATTGCACTTCGAGTGAGCAGTAAGTTTAATGGCGTTATAATCGGAGGAATTATCATCAGTCTGATTGGATTCTTTGCAGGTCTATCAGCTTCCTATATATACGAAGCACCTCCAGGAGCCGCGATTACATGTGTGTTCCTAGTGATTTTATTTATCTCATTTATCGTGAGTGCCTTCCGTAAAAAAGCATAATAACTAAGCTTACCATTTATTTGGTAGGCTTTTTTTATTTCTTGACTTGAGTGAAAAAAGGGTTTATATTACGTGATAACCAGTGGTTAGTGTTGACAGTTGAGGTGTTGAAATGAATCAATTGATATATCGTTTAATTTCAAAGAGAAAGAGAATTAGTCCACATATTGAAAAATTCGAGTTTGATATTGGGATATTCATTGTTAGTATTTGGGTTGTTGAAAAGAATAACCAATACTTCTTAATTGATAGTGGTTTAGCTAAATTATTACCCCGAATGGCAGAGTATGTTGTTCGTAATTTTTATGATAAGGAAAGAGTTTCTGGAGTATTTTTAACGCATGGGCATTCTGACCATATTGGGGGAATTCCAACGTTAAAAACATTACTACCAAATCTTCCTATTGTAATCGACAGCAGAGAAATTCCTTTTGTCTCAGGAGAAAAACCATATCCTGGTCGAGAGAAGCTAGAGCCTTTCACTTTTAAAAAACAGGATTTCATTGAGTTAGGAACTCCCGAATCAAATGAGTTGTTAGAACAAGCCGGACTCAAAGCAATTTATTCACCAGGGCACTCACCGGGACATACCTGTTATTATCATGCAGAGGATAATCTATTAATTGGAGGAGATCTTCTCACGACGAACAGAGCTGGAGTGTTAAGCGCACCAATGAAAGAATATACAGCAGATATGCCGAAAGCTTTAGAAACAGCTCATTCAGTATTGAAAGAATATAGCCATGCTATACTTTCTGTTGCTCATGGTGGAGAAGTGAAGAATGCTTTGCAAGAAATGGAGAAAAGTGAATGGTTTCAGAACAGTTAACAAGAGATAGAATTTTAGAAGCGGCAAGTAGTCTTTTTGCAGAAAAGTCTTTTCAAGAGGTAGGGATTCGTGAAATTGCCAAACGTGCAGGATGCTCTCATACAACTATTTATCTTTATTTTAAAAATAAGGATGAAATTCTGTTTGAAGTTGCTAGTGCTCCACTAGAAAAGTTATATCAAACGTCATTAGAAATCTATCAATCGAGCGAGAGCATAGAAAATAGATTGTTAGAGGTATGTCATCACTTCATACGCTTTGGGTTTCAATATGCGAGTTCCAATCAGCTTCTATTTATTGTTGAGGGGGAAGAAGTTGATTTACCCGAATTCACAAAACCAATTAATCAGTTAAGAATGAAGAGTTTCAACATACTAAAATCTTTAATTCAAGCAGTATTACCTCAATCAATCAGTGAAGAGAAATTATTCAATATCGCCCGGGGAACCTATTTGTTTTTACAAGGAATGGTGATTAACTATGCTTCTGGGGATTGTGGATATAACGAAAGACTGCAGACAATTGTTACAGATTACTTAACCTTCACATTATTGGATCGAAAGAATCTGTAAAAAAGTAACTATTTTTGGAGGACAAGCATGTGATTATACAGGCGTTATCGAGTATGGTGACGATTCTAGCGGTCATCGCACTCGGCTATCTCTTGCAGGCCAAGGGATGGTTTCAAGAAGGATTCAGTAAGAGCATTGCGGATTTGATTTTGAAAATTGCTTTACCAGCGTCTATCTTTGTTTCCGTATTAAAATTTATAACAAAAGAACAACTCGTGAGCTTCTTTGGAGCGAGTCTATATCCGTTGATTACGGTGATTCTAGGCTACATCGTGGCATGGGGCGCTGTAGTTTTGTTCAAAGTTCCAGTCGGGCGACGTGGGATTATGCTCAATACATTCGTGAATGCGAACACTGTCTTTATGGGATTGCCGCTCAACCTCTCTCTTTTTGGAGAAGAAGCGATGCCGTACTTTTTGGTTTACTACGTGATTAATACATTGTCGATTTTCACCGTGGGAACTTATGTCGTAGCGATTGACCGTCCTGATGGAACCAAAAATAAAGGAATCGAGTGGAAGAGCCTCTGTTCACCGCCGCTCATTGCGTTTCTAGTGGCTTTAGCAGTTGTGGCGCTTGGCATTCCAGTTCCAACGTTTGCACAAAATTCCATTAATATAGTAGGAAGTTTAGTGACACCATTGTCACTCATGTATATTGGAATCAATCTCCAGCAAAGTGGTCTTGGAACGTTGCGCATCGACCGTGATACCGTACTTGCTCTAGCAGGGCGCTTTATTATTTTCCCACTGTTAATGGTATTGGTGTTACTTATTGGAGGAGCGGATAACACCTTATTAAAAGAAACCTTTATCATTCAATCGACCATTCCAACCCTCGTGATTATGCCAATTTTAGCGGCAGAAGCTAAAGGAGATGTAGATTTTGCGACGAATGTGGTAACCATGACAACCATTGCTTACTTAGCGGTATTGCCTTTGTGGTCTTTATTCTTATTTTTCATTTAGCGAAATTATCATATATGATAATTTTTTATGCATACAAAAAGCGAAGAACCCTTACAGGTTCTTCGCTTTATTTCATTTTATCTTATAAAAATTCATGCGTATCAAAGAAGTTACCAAGTTCTGCTTTGATCGTTTGTGCTTCAGTATCAATCTCTGTAATTTTGATGATTGAAGAGTAGTCTGTTACATTGTGGTTTGAAACCCCTGACTCACAGAATACAACGGCACCTGCTGTTGTTGAATCAAATTCTTGGATAAGGCTACGCATACCGTTGATTGTACCGCCAGCTTTTAAGAAGTCGTCGACGATTAATACGTTTGATCCACTAGCTAATGTACGTTTTGATAATTCCATTTTCTCAACGCGAGAAGAAGAACCTGAAACGTAGTTAATACTTACTGTAGAACCTTCCGTAATTTTTGAATCACGGCGTACGATGACGAATGGTACGTTTAAGTAGTTGGCAACTGTTTGTGCGATAGGCACCCCTTTTGTTGCAACCGTCATAACTGCATCAATTTTCTTATCTTCGTAAGCAGATGCAATCATTTTCCCTAAATCATGTAATACATCTGGTTTTGCAAGTAAATCAGAAAGGTAAATATATCCCCCTGGCAATAGACGGCTTGCATCGTTCATTTGCTCTCTTAGTTTTTCCGCAGCAGCCAATGCTTGTTCGCGTTTGATTTTCGGAACAAAAATCACGCCCCCTGCAGCACCCGGTACTGTGCGAATAATCCCTACACCTTGCTTTTCAAAAGTCTTCTTGATAATAGCAATATCCTCACTAATAGAAGATTTTGCGGACTGATACAATGCTGTAAATGTTGTTAATGAGATTAACGTATGTGGGTTATCTAATAGACGTTGTGTCATATCGACTAAACGTTCACTTCTTTTTAATTTCATCGTTTCGTCCTCCTTTTTTTCTTTAAGACACTATTATAGTATACACAAAAGTACGGAAATTACAATTTTTTAAACCTGTAATATTCGGGAAATGAGCGATTAAAACCTTGAAAATCAAAAGAATGTTCCTGAATTCATTTAGAAAAACTAAAAACTAGTCTTCTGGTATAAAGATGTCATTGCTTCTAATGGAGAAGTGTTATAAAAATAAGGCGGAATAAAGGTGTAAAGAGCTTCTTAAGAGGGTTCGATTACTTTTGAATCCTTACGGATATCTTCATAATAGCGGTAACGTTGCACCGGTTCGAGCCTAAGGTCTCTCACCTTTAAAACCTCAAAGAGGGCGTAAGGATTTTTAATCCTACGCCCTCTTATTCGTTTTAATGCGAATTCACGTTACTGCTATTATAGAATCCGTGGATTCTCAGTAATCTCAATCTTAGCTAGCTTAATCTGCTATTTAGCCTATTTTATAAACACTTCGGGTTTTCAGTAAAACTTAATACAGAAGTAAATTTTTTATCAAACAACTCTCTACAGTTTAAATGCGTTTGAGTTCGATGCCGACAACACCGTATTGTGCTTGTTTTTCTTTGGAATAGTAAGTCAACATATCATCGGGATGTGCATTGACCACGTCTTCTGGAGTATACCCGCATTTTAATAGCGGTAGGCTCTCGTATAGTTCTGCAAAGTTTTTAAAGATATGCAACTGAACCACTTCGCAGAGTGTTGTTTGCGAAGCGTCCAGGGTATTGGTAAATCGAATGTGATCACCAATTTGAATCGATTGACGCTTTTCATCGTAAAGACGGAGTTCAATCGTTTTTTGACCGGAGGCGATGGAAGCATACGGTTTTGGAAAAAGAGTCATCTCATGGAACATGACTAGTTCTCCTTGTTTAAAACGAATTTTTCAACGGCAACAGCAACGCCATCTTCATCGTTCGTTGTTGTCACGAAGTTAGCAATTTCTTTAATCGAATCAATCGCATTTCCCATCGCAACCCCAAGGCCAGCGTATTCAATCATGTCACGATCGTTTTCGTGGTCACCAAGGCACATTACTTCATCTCGTGTAAGGCCAAGTTTATCGGCTAGATGATGCACGGCTTTTCCTTTGCTCGCTTCAGGGTGAATCACTTCGAGGTAGAAGCCAGCACTACGGAAAATGTTGTAGCGGCTCTTGAAGTCGTCAGAAAGATTTGGAATTAATTCTTCTAACACTTCAGGTTCATCGACAAACATAATCTTGACGAATTCTTTATCGGTTGGAATATCCTTGTATAATTGGTGCACGATTGGCATTCCAACAAGTTCACTTTCATGAATCGAGTATTTACCAACTGTTGCAGTTGGAACGTAAATCGCTTCTTCATCGATGGCGTGGTAGTGTACATTGTATTTTGTAGCATAGTCGTTCACGCGCTCTAGGTCATCATGTGTCATTGAGAAGCGAACGAGTGCTTTTTTCGAACCTGTTTGTTGCACCAGAGTTCCATTGTACGTCACGACATAATCGTGGTCGTTCACGAGGTCGAGTTCTTGTAGTAGTCCTTCAACACCAGGATATGGACGTCCTGTACAAAGAACCACATAGACTCCTTGTGCGCTTGCGGCGTTTAGAGCAGCCTTTACGCGTGGTGTAATTTCGCGTTTTGAATTGAGTAGTGTGCCGTCGATATCGATGGCGATTAATTTGATAGCCATAGTTCCTCCTTGAAAATTGTTCAATAGCGTTAAGTAGTGTTTAGAGCTGGATAATTGGACGTCTTTAAAATAAGAATCTGAGCAAAAATACAATGCTTATACATAATTCCATTACGTAAATCTTTCGGAGAGCTCCGTAAAATATGGAAAACACAATATACCTTATAAGGTATATTGTGTTTTTTTATTTATAAAAAGTAATTGGTAGATGATGCTCACATTCTGTGTAGTTGAGTTCACAATCGCAGAAATGGCGTGCGTTTCCCGAAACGTCCGCAGAACGTTGCACGTTCCTTCCGGCGTTCCGGTCCAGTGTTTCATTCCTGAGCGTTCGCCCTCGTATCCTGTTATTTCATCTGATTAGAAAACACGTCGAGTTGCGCAGCGATGTTTTGGAATTCTGCATAGTCGTCCATAAAGAGGCCGTTTTGCATTTCGCCGCTGACCATTTCGCGAGGGAAGTAGAGGCGTTCGTCACCACGTACTTTTCCGGAAATAGCATCTACAATCGAACTAACTTGAGACAACTCAACCATATTACCGTTGCGTTCTACAAGCTCGATTTGCGTTCTTGGTTTAATCGAATCTGGACGATAGAAATCGTATGGCAAGTCGAAACTGTTGTTAATGGCAGTGTAGTATTCTGGATCGAACCCAACTTCTTCTACGATTTGTTTCATGCGTTCGATTTGAGCGCCATCATTTGTACGATTAAATGGCACTGATTTGAACGGACGACGGTTGATGAAACGATCGGATAAGTCACTCAAGATGGCATCTTCTTCTAGTAACCAGTGAGAGAAGTATGTGTTCAATACGCCGTCATCGAGACGTAAGTAGTCTTCCAATGTCCATGTTCCCTCGAAGAAAGGTTTTAAGAACGTTGCAGAGTGTCTTAATGGATTCAATTCTGAGTGGTAGCAAGCAGAAGCGCGTTTCAATAAATGATTTAACACGACTTCCATCCCGCGAGAAACTGGGTGGAAGTATACTTGCATGTACATTTGATAACGACTCACGATATAGTCTTCTACCGCGTGCATTCCTGAATAGGTAAAAGCAATGCCTCCTTTATACGGACGAATCACACGAAGGATACGCGTAAGGTCGAAAGTACCGTAGTTTACCCCTGTGAAATAAGCGTCACGAAGTAAGTAGTCCATACGGTCCGCATCGATTTGACTCGAAATCAATTGCACCACTTGAGGATTTGGATGTGTTTTTTGAATCACGCTGGCTACTTCTTGTGGGAAAGTAGAAGAGACTTTACGTAAAATCTGATTGACTTCCGTTTCCTCAGACAAGATGATGTCGATAGTGATTTGTTCATGGTTTGTATCAAAGATTTTCTCGAAAGTATGTGAGTATGGTCCATGCCCAACATCATGCAAGAGGGCAGCACAGAGTACAACAAGGCGATTGCTGTCGTCCCATAGTCCGTCTCCTTCTTCTTTTGTTGCATAGTTACGAGCAAAATTGTCGCAAATACGACGGGCGATTTCATAGACCCCTAAAGAGTGAGAGAATCGTGAGTGTTCCGCTGTATGGAAAGTATACATGGAAGCTCCGGTTTGTTTGATTCTGCGGAGTCGTTGCAATTCACGACTATTAATTAATTCAAGAATAATTGGATGTTGCACGTGGATATAATCGTGTACTGGGTCACGAAATACTTTTTCACGTTTAAATGCTTCAGTCATGCGTTTGACGCCTTCTTTCGATTAGATTGTGAATTTTTATCATAAGCACTTTCAGTTTATGCTATTTTCGGTAGAAAAGCAAGAGGACCAGCCTTTTAAAATGCTTTTACACCGCGTTTTTTGACGAATTATTGTCGTTTCACAAAACGTTCGAGTGCTTTTTGGAAATCTGGAGTGTGAATAAAGTCTGTTTCGTTTTCTTCTAGCGTGCACCCGAGCTTTGTTAATGCTTGTAGGACGCGGACTTGAACGTCTTCAATCGTGAGGTCGATTCCAAGGGCGTCGCTAATATTCCACATGCTGTCGGCGTTGACTTCTGGGAAATGCCATTTCGTTTCTTCTCCTTGAAGTGCGTGGTCATAGAAATCACGAACCACAAGCCCACGACGGTTTTGGTCGCCGTAGACACTGAGGTAAATTGAAACGCATACCACATCTTTTAAGCGGCGTTGCGCAATCCCAGCAATTTTACGATTTTGAATGCTTAAGTCGTAATCTCCTGGGCAGTAGGAATCGGCTACTTCAAAAGCTTCGATTCCACCGAGCGCCTCCGCTTCTGGGAAAGCTGATTGAATCAGTTGTTGCATCCATTCGTAAGCTTCGTTAATCGTCGGCATTTGTTTATTTTTAAAGAGAAGGCTGATGTTTAAGATGCCTTCGTTACTCACAACGGCCAGCCCGCCTGCTTGACGAACAATTGGCGTAAATCCGTTGGCACGTAGTCTTTCTAGCCCTTGTTCCAGATAAGGCACCTTTGTATCGGTCATTCCAAGAATTACGATATCTTCAAGCGTCCAGAAGTGAACGAATGGCCCATCTTCTTCTTTTGTGAGATGACGAATCAGCGTCTCATCGAGCGCGAACGGCGCCAGCATTTCTTCGAGTTTTTCAGTTTTTGGAATTTGTGTCGCAACCAATTGAATGGTTTGCTGCCTAATAGGTGATTGAGTCATACGATTCTCCTTTAGAGTTCTTCGTGTTTTATTATAACAAAACTTCGCGTGATGGTCGTGTTGGAGGCCGTTTTTAAGCCATTTCTTAGGAATTTATTAAGTAAAAGTCAAGAATCGTAAAAATTACTAGCAAAAATAGTTTATTTTTAATAGGATAAAGTAGAAAAAGAATGAAAAGAGGGAATGCTCATGAAAATTTTAGTAGTAGATGATGATCGCGAAATCGTTGAATTATTGACGATTTACTTAAAGAACGAAAATTATGAAATTGTAAAAGCCTATGATGGGAAACAAGCCCTTGAAAAATTAAAAATGTATCCAGATATCGATATGATTATCTTGGATATTATGATGCCACGCTTAGATGGAATCTCAGTGGTGCATGAAGTGCGCAAAGAAAATGCACAATTGCCAATTCTATTATTAAGCGCGAAATCAACAGATATTGATAAAATCCAAGGGTTAACAAATGGTGCCGACGATTACGTTACAAAACCATTTAACCCACTTGAAGTCATTGCGCGTGTGAAATCATTATTACGTCGCTCAACGATTACTCAAGAAGGCCCAGCTAACGAAGAAATTACGATTGGACCTTTAACGATTAAGAAGGAATCTCACCAAGTGACAACAACAGATGGCACTGAAATTCAGTTAACAGTATTAGAATTCGGAATTCTATACTTACTTGCGAGCCATCCAAACCGCGTATTTAGTGCAGATGAAATCTTCGAAACGGTATGGCAACAAGAAAGTATCGTTTCAACGAAAACAGTTATGGTACACGTAAGCCACCTTCGCGATAAGATTGCCGAAGCAACTGGCGGAGAAAAAGTCATTGAAACAGTATGGGGAGTAGGCTACAAGATTGAAGACAAATAATAAAAAAGTTCTTCACCTTCGAAAAGTCAAAAACGAACCGACACTCTTGACGCTCACGCCAAAGGAAGTCAGTGAACTCGTATTAGAAGGAATCGTGACGCTCTGTATTGTATTCCTTTTATACTTAGGAATTCTTGTGATGGTTAGCCAACTCATTAATGAGCCAGGGTTTATTTCTGTGGAATTCTCTGCTCGTGAAGTATGGCATATCGAGCGCGAGCAAATTGCGTTCTACAAAAATATCTTCACGATTACATCCGTCGTTTTTGCAGTGGCGTTTACTTATTGGCGCTTGATGCGAAGATACCAACAAATGCAGTTAAACCACATTTTAGAGGAGTTGCATTTAATCGCAGACGGACAGTATGACCGACGCATTCCGTTCCGTTTATCCGGAGATATGGGGCAAGTCGTAAACTCGATTAACCGCTTGGTCGATTCGACCGTGAATGCGCTAGAGGATGAACGTGCGATTGAGAAATCGAAGGATGAATTGATTACAAATGTATCGCACGATATTCGTACACCGCTGACATCGATTCTTGGGTATCTTGGACTGATTGTGAATCAACCCAATGTCGAGAGTGCCGATGCGAAGCGTTATGCGGAAATCGCCTATTCGAAGGCGGAGCAAATGAAATTACTCGTAGACGACTTATTCGAATATACGACAACTCGTCCAAACGGAGCACCGCTTAGACTTAATGATATTCCAATCGTGAATTTCTTAGAGCAAGTAGCAGCGGACTTCGAACTCGAGGCGCAAAAACGAAAGATGGCGATTGAAGTCTTGCCGAATAACCGTGATGTCGTTCTTGAACTCGATGCCGAGAAAATGGTGCGCGTAATTAACAATCTGTTATCAAATGCGATTAAATACGGCCACGAAGATTCTGTCATCACGATGGAAGTCTTAAAAAACGATGGTGTCATTACGATTGCCGTTCGAAACGCCGGAGATCCAATCTCGAAAGAAGTATTGGAACAACTCTTTGCACGTTTCTACCGCGCAGAAGCATCCCGTTCCAAAGAAACCGGTGGAACAGGACTTGGTTTGGCGATTGCCGAAAATATCGTTCAGTCGCATGGCGGGATGATGTATGCCGAATCTGAAAACGGACAAACAAGCTTCTATGTATGCTTGCCGGAAGAAAATCAAGGTTCACTGAAACAATTTAAAGAAAAACTCAAATAACCAGAAGAAGGCAGAAATGCTTTCTGCTGGTTATTTTTATTCGCAAAAAGACACTAGAGTTGTTACTATGGAAGGGACGTAATGGAGGGAAAACAATGAAATTAGCAACGTGGAATGTGAACGGAATTCGTTCTGTATTAAATAAAGGGGCTCTACAAGAGTACGTATTAGAAAGTAATCCAGATATTTTATGCCTACAAGAAACAAAGGCGCAACAAGATCAAGTGGAACTTGGCATGGAGTTTAGCGAGTATGATGTGTATTTCAACTCGGCGGTGAAAAAAGGCTATTCTGGCACGGCCATCTTCACCAAAGTAAAACCACTATCGGTGACTTATGGCATCGGCATCGAAGAACATGACCAAGAGGGACGTGTGATTACAGCCGAATTCGAGAAATTTTACTTAGTGACGGTCTATACGCCAAATGCGAAGCGCGATTTATCACGTCTAGCATACCGCCAAGTATGGGAAGATGATTTTCTTGCATACATCAAGAAGCTAGAAGAGACAAAACCCGTGATTTTCTGTGGCGACTTGAACGTGGCGCATAAGGAAATCGACTTAGCGAATCCAAAGACAAATGTGAATAACGCCGGATTCACTAAAGAAGAACGTGCGAAATTCGACCAAGTTGTCGCAAGCGGCTTAGTGGATGCGTTCCGCTACTTACATCCTGATACCGTAGGGGCGTATAGCTGGTGGAGCTACATGGGTGGCGCTCGTGCACGAAATATTGGATGGAGAATTGACTATTTTGTCGTATCCGAGGCACTCGCACCGCTTCTAAAAGAAGTCGACATTCGTAGCGATGTCACAGGAAGCGACCACTGTCCAGTAGAAATCGAAGTGAAACTGTAAGAACATTTGTTCGCGTGCAGAAAGTTTGATACAATAGAGGTATCGATTAAAAAAGAGGTATAGAAATGGCAAAAGACCATATTGTCGTGCATGGTGCACAATCTCATAATTTAAAAAATATTGATGTAAGCATTCCTCGTGACCAGTTTGTCGTGATTACAGGACTATCGGGGTCAGGGAAGAGCTCGCTTGCGTTTGATACATTATACGCAGAAGGGCAACGTCGTTATGTAGAGAGTCTATCTGCATACGCACGTCAATTTTTAGGGCAAATGGACAAACCAGACGTGGATAGTATCGACGGATTGAGTCCAGCGATTGCCATCGACCAAAAAACAACGTCACGCAATCCGCGTTCAACGGTCGGAACGGTGACGGAGATTAATGACTATTTGCGTTTACTATATGCGCGTGTGGGAAAACCTATCTGTCCAAATGACGGTACGCCGATTGAAAGCCAGTCCTTGGAACAAATGGTAAACCGCGTCATGGCGATGCCAGAGAAGACAAAGATTCAAGTGTTAGCGCCGGTTGTCGTTCAGAAGAAAGGCGAGCATAAGAAAGTCTTCGAGAAGATTCAAAAAGACGGTTATGTGCGTGTGCGCGTGGATGACGAGATGCATGAAGTTACTGAAGAATTCAATCTCGAGAAGAACAAGAAACATAATATTGAAATCGTCGTGGACCGTATCGTCGTGAGCGATAAGAGTCGTTCACGTCTATTCGATTCGATTGAAGCGGCCCTTCGTTTAGCGGAAGGTTATGCGATTGTCGATGTGATTGGTGGGGAAGAACATCTCTTCAGTGAACACCATTCATGTTCTATTTGCGGCTTCACGGTGGGCGAATTAGAGCCTCGTCTCTTCTCGTTCAATGCGCCGTTTGGAGCGTGTCCGGAGTGTGACGGTTTAGGGTCAAAACTCGAAGTCGACCTAGATTTAATCGTTCCGGATAAAAACTTAACACTGGAAGAAGGAGCGCTTGTTCCTTGGAATCCAATTAGCTCGAACTATTATCCAACGATGCTCGAGCAATTTTGTAAACAGTTCAAGATTCCGATGAATATTCCATTCGAGAAATTGACGCAGTCGCAAAAGAACATGGTGTTGTACGGTTCAGGAGATGCGACCTTCAAGTTCCATTATGAAAATGAATTTGGTGGCGTGCGTGATGTGGAAATTCCTTTTGAAGGAGTGGCCGTGAATGTCGATCGTCGTTACCATGAAACCAATAGTGATTTTACGCGTGAACAAATGCGCCAATATATGACCGAATCCGAATGTAAGAGATGTCACGGTTTCCGTTTAAACGAACAGGCGTTGTCTGTCAAAGTCGGAGGCAAAAACATCAGTGAAGTATTGGCACTGTCTGTAGATGATGAGATTGATTTCTTCAAAGACTTAAACTTATCGGAAACAGACGAGCAAATCGCTGCGCCAATCTTAAAAGAAGTAAGCTCTCGTTTGAAATTCTTACGCAATGTTGGTTTGCAATACTTAACATTGAGCCGTGCCGCTGGAACTTTATCAGGGGGAGAAGCGCAACGAATTCGTTTAGCGACTCAAATCGGGTCAAACCTTTCTGGCGTCCTCTATATTTTAGATGAGCCATCGATTGGACTTCACCAACGCGACAATGACCGCTTAATCGAGTCATTGAAGAGCATGCGTGACCTTGGCAACACGCTGATTGTCGTAGAACATGACGAAGATACGATGCGTGCTGCGGACTACTTAATTGATATTGGTCCAGGTGCGGGTGAATTCGGTGGTGAGATTATCGCTGCAGGCACTCCAAAAGAAGTGGAGAAGAATGCGAAATCACTGACAGGACAATATTTAGCAGGGAAGAAATACATTCCAGTCCCAAGCGAACGCCGCACTGAAGATAAGGGCTGGATTCATTTAAAAGGCGCTGCGGAAAACAACTTACGCGCTATCGATGTGGATGTGCCGCTCGGACGTTTCGTAGCCGTGACAGGGGTATCGGGTTCTGGTAAGAGCTCGCTTGTCAACAGCGTATTGAAGAAAGCCTTAGCGCGTGAGATTACCCGTACGAAGGAAAAACCAGGGAAGTTCAAGAGCATTTCTGGATTTGAGAGCCTCGATAAGATTATCGATATCGACCAAAGCCCAATCGGAAGAACCCCACGAAGCAATCCTGCGACGTATACGGGTGTATTTGATGATATTCGTGATTTATTTGCGACTACAAACGAAGCAAAAATCCGCGGATATAAGAAAGGCCGCTTCAGTTTCAACGTGAAGGGTGGACGATGCGAGTCTTGTAAAGGGGACGGGATTCTGAAAATCGAGATGCACTTCCTGCCAGACGTGTATGTGCCGTGTGAAGTCTGCCACGGAACGCGTTATAACTCTGAAACGCTCGAAGTGAAATACAAAGGAAAGAGTATCGCGGATATTCTTGAATTGACGGTCGAAGAAGCGGTGGAATTTTTCCAAGCCGTACCAAAAATCAAACGTAAATTACAAACAATTAAGGATGTCGGACTCGGCTACGTCACCCTTGGCCAATCTGCCACAACGCTCTCTGGAGGGGAAGCGCAACGGATGAAGTTGGCCAGCGAACTCCAACGTGTCTCAACAGGCAATACCTTCTATGTGCTTGATGAACCAACAACTGGTCTGCATACGGACGATATCGCACGTCTACTTGAAGTGTTGAATCGTTTAGTCGAAGCGGGCAATACTGTGCTTGTCATCGAGCATAACTTAGATGTGATTAAGACCGCTGACTATATCATTGATATGGGACCAGAAGGCGGTAGCGGTGGTGGACTTGTGATTGCGACAGGGACGCCTGAAGAAGTGGCGAAAGATAAAAACAGTCACACGGGTCGTTATTTAAAACGCGCCTTAGAAGCAGCCGCATCGCATAAAAAGAAGTAGAAATTTACGAGAAGAGATAGTTTGAGGAAGGTAGTTATGCTATACTCAACATAGATAATTTCTCAGGGGGAAACTTGAATGAACATGAAAGAATTAGTCGGCAAGAAAGCCGCAGAATATGTAGAAAGTGGAATGACGGTTGGTTTAGGAACTGGTTCAACAGCCTACTATTTTGTAGAAGAAATCGGTCGACGAGTAAAAGAAGAAGGGCTTGAAATAGTGGGAGTAACGACTTCCCTAGCAACGAAGAAACAAGCAGAAGCGCTTGGAATTCCGTTGAAGAGCGTGGATGAAGTGGATTATATCGATGTCACAATCGACGGTGCAGACGAAATCGCTCCAGATTTTTCAGGAATCAAAGGTGGCGGCGGTGCGTTATTATTCGAAAAAATCGTTGCCGAGCAATCAAAGAGCGTCATCTGGATTGTAGACGAATCAAAAATGGTCGACTACTTAGGTCGTTTCCCATTACCAGTGGAAGTGGTGCCTTATGGGTCACTTCAATTATTCAAACGTTTTGAAGCACTAGGATACAAACCAACTTTCCGCGAACGCGACGGAGAACGCTACTTAACCGATAGCAAAAACTACATTATCGACTTGGATGTTTATCCAATTAAAGATCCAATCGCATTTGGAGAAAAAATCAAAGGCATGACAGGTGTGGTAGAGCAAGGCCTCTTCACAAACATGACAGATATCGTGCTTGTTGGAACTCCTGATGGGGTTGTCGTAAAACAATTCTAAAAAAATAAGCCGCTTAGAGTCAGCATGGATGCATGATTCTAAGCGGTTTTTGTTATAGTAAACCGTGTCGAATTGCACACGGTTAATTTTAAAGGATGATGCACTTTTTCAATTTGTGTAAGAAAATCAAGGCGGAGTGTGCTATACTAGTAAAGATTTAGTATTGAAAGGATCTGATGAAATGTCATCATTCATGGAAAAAAGAAAAGGATTGCTGTGCACATTTGCCATTGCGGTTGTCTCAGTCATGCTCGATAAGCTATTCCCAGTAATCGGGAGTGCCGTATTTGCCATTATTTTAGGGATGGCCTTGAACCAATTTTGGAAAATCCCAAGTGATTTTAGACCAGGGATTAATTATTCAGCGAAAAAATTATTACATTATTCGATTATCGCGCTTGGATTTACAATGTCATTTGCGCAGGTGAGCCAAACAGGTGCGTCATCATTCCCAGTGACGATCGTGACTATTTCGATCGCGTTTCTAACAGCGCTATTTGTAGGGAACTTCTTCAAACTTTCTCGTCCGTTGAAGATTCTTGTTGGATTCGGGACAGCGATTTGCGGGGGCTCTGCGATTGCGGCAGCTTCACCAATTATCAAGGCAGAAGACGATGAAGTCGCATTATCAATTTCAACGATTTTCCTATTCAACGTTATCGCGGTATTCCTATTCCCATTCTTAGGACATATGATGGGTATGGACGCGTCGCAATTCGGGCTCTGGGCAGGAACAGCGATTAACGATACATCAAGCGTGGTCGCAGCCGGCGCAAGTTACAGTCCGGAAGCCTTAGAAATCGCAACAATCGTGAAACTTACTCGTGCGTTGATGATTGTTCCAGCGTGTCTAGTGTTGTCATTAGTCGAAGCACGCCGTATGAAACAAGAAGGACAAAGCGTTCAATGGAAGAAAATCGTACCAATGTTTATCATCTGGTTCATGGTCGCTTCCATCATTACAAGCGTGGGCCTATTCCCGAATTTCCTTGTACCGTATGCAAAATTAGCATCTAAATGGTTGATGGCGATGGCATTAGCCGGTATCGGAATGCAAGTATCGTTCCAACAATTCAAAGAAGCAGGGGCAAAACCAATCTTAACCGGTCTAGCAACTTGGTTTATGGTGGCTGTTTCTAGTTTAATTATGCAGTACTTCGTTTTATAGAAAGGACGTCTCATGAAAAGATTATTAGGACTCGGGTTCTGGATTAGCGCCTTGTACTTTGTCTTATATACGAAAATCCCAGCGCTACAAGCCTTCGTGAATACACCAGTAGGGCCGTATGTGCATGTGGCGATGGTCATTTTACTAATCGTGGGAATTTTCTTCTACGTACTGCGCATTATCCATTACTTATTTTTCCCGTAAAATTAGAAAAGAGCTTAGGCATTGCTAACTTCCCTAAGGGATTTTAGTTTTTAATCATTAAGGCATAGAGTGTTGTACTTTATGCCTTTTTGGTTTTGTCCAAGTTTATCTCTCCAACCTCATTAAAGAGAATTTGAATACGCTGTGTTCGTTTGCCGTCTACTTTTTCAGCTTGGTAGACATTTACCCGTTTAATAAAAGTTCTAATAATCTCTGCGTCTAGCTCTTTGATATCTGTATATCGTCTCACAAGGTTTAAGAAGTTTTCTGTACGATTTGTAGTTTCCTTTGTTCCATTTATGAACTGCTCCAGCACTTTTTCTTTAATAGCTAAGTCTTTTTGTTCAGTTTCGTAAGTTGACAAGAGTGAGTACCGTTTTTAAAAATTTTTTCCCTTCAAATCACAGGGAAAGAATATTGTTTGAAATGAACCCCTTTGAGTAAAAATATAAAAAGAAAGACTTACTCGATTACTTACGAATAAGTCTGATTTTTGGTATAATAATGGATAAAGTTACAAGTTTGAAAAGGTATAAAGGAGAACACAGTAGTGAAAAAATTAGAACTAACGTGGATTGGAAAAGATGAGGAAATAAAAGTAGAACCACGATTATTAATCGAAAATAAAGAATTATCTAATGTAGAAAATGAACCCGAAACAGAAAATATGATTATTCATGGTGACAACCTTCTAGCGCTGAAAGCGTTGGAGCAGAAATATGCAGGTAAGGTGAAGTGTATCTATATCGATCCACCGTATAACACGGGAAGTGCCTTCGAGCATTATGATGACAACCTTGAGCACAGCACGTGGCTAACGCTTATGAAATCACGATTGGAGTTATTGAGAAACTTACTGAGTGAAGATGGAATAATATTTGTACAAATAGATGATAACGAAATGGCATATTTAAAAGTGCTTATGGATGAAGTTTTAGGAAGAAATAATTTTATAAACACAATATGTGTAAAAATGTCAACTGCAAGTGGTGTTAAAACCAGTCATAGAAATAAAACAATTATTAAAGAAAAAGAATATATAATAATTTTTTGTAAAAATAAAGAATATATAAAATTGAACCCTCAATATATACCAGTATATGAGTGGGATAAAGAATTCCAATATTTTTTAGATAAAAATAATAGTAATGATGTAAACGATTGGAAAGTTAAAAGATTGAATGATGTTTTAAAAGAAAATAAATTATTATTTGATTTAAAAGATAATGAAGTAATAAAATTTATAGATAAAAATAAAAACAATATTTGGAGACGTGCTTTCATAAGGAATGAATACAAAAAATTATCTCAAGATAATCCCGATAAAATATTTTTAAACACAACAGATAAAGAACATTACTATTATAGAGGCAGAGAAATGTTTTTTTTAAGTGATAAATATCATAATTGTTTTTTAGATAATGGATATGAAAATCGTATGAGTAATTTACTAGGAGACCTTTGGACTGATATAAACACGGGAAAATTGTTTTCTGAAGGAAATGTTGAATTCAGAAATAGTAAAAAACCTGAATACTTAATAGCAAGAATTTTAGAAATAGCTACCAATCCTGGGGATCTTGTCCTTGACTCTTTCCTTGGCTCAGGAACCACAACAGCCGTAGCTCATAAGATGAATCGTCGCTATATCGGTATTGAAATGGGTGACCATGCTTATACACATTGTAAAGTACGTTTAGATAAAGTAATTGATGGAAGTGACAAAGGCGGGATTACTAAAGCAGTAGATTGGCAAGGTGGAGGAGGTTATCGTTTTTATGAACTAGCCCCTACTCTTATTAATAGAGACGAGTTTGATGAATATATCATCAACCCCGACTATGATGCAGATATGCTTGCAAGTGCAGTAGCACTGCATGAAGGGTTTACCTATCAACCAGATAGCGAAAACTTTTGGAAACAATCCGTAGGAAATGAACAGAGCTATCTGTTTGTCACAACAAGACACATCAATGCAGCCTACTTAGATTCCATCAAGAGTACGATGCAAGAAGGTGATTACTTAGTTATCGCCTGTCGTTCTTATGATAAGGGTATTGAAACTCTCTATCCAAACATTAAAGTCAAAAAAATACCACAAATGCTACTTGATAAATGTGAGTTTGACAAAGAACACTATAATTTAAATATTCTAAATCCACCAATTTATGAAGAAGAAGGTGAAGAAGATGAGTAGATTCCCCTTATATACAGTAGACTATATTAGTGGTGTGATGAGTTTGCGCTTGCCACAAAAAAAGTCTCTTGAAATTTTGGATAAGATTTATAATCAGGTGCAACCTAAAAAAGGAATGAACCTAGAAGAAACGTTAACGGAAGTAAACAACCTATATCCTATTTGTACTGATTTTGAACGTGAGTTCATGTCTTTAGCCTTTTCCCTTGCAACAGGTGTGGGTAAGACAAGATTAATGGGGGCGTTTATCACTTATTTATACACCAATCATGATATTAAGAATTTTTTTGTTGTCGCACCAGGTACAACAATTTACGAAAAGCTAACACGTGATTTATCGGATACAAACAGTCAAAAGTATGTGTTTAAAGGTGTGGGATGTTTTAATAATCCACCAGAAATTATAACAGGTGATGACTATCGCAATAAGTCGATTTCACTGTTTTCTTCTGAGGTACGTATTTTTGTTTACAATATTGATAAGTTCAATAAAGAATCTTCTAAAATGAAACAAGTAAATGAAATGATTGGAGATTCGTTTTATGATTACTTGGCAAGTCTTGATGATTTAGTTGTGATTATGGATGAAAGCCACCACTATCATGCTGATAAAGGGGCAAAGGCATTAGATGAGTTAAAACCTTTGTTAGGATTAGAGTTAACAGCAACTCCACTTATTTCTAAAGGAAATAAGCAAACGCCTTTCAAAAATGTTGTCTATGAATATCCATTATCAAAAGCAATTGAAGATGGGTATACACGAACTCCTTTTGCGATTACAAGAAGTGATATCAACTTTTATAACTTTGGGGATGAAGAAATTGATAAATTGATGATTCAAGATGGTATGATTTGTCACGAAAGAACTAAACAAGAATTAGAATTGTTTGCTAAAAACCATAATGAACGATTGGTAAAACCGTTTATCTTAATCGTATGTAAAGATATCGAACATGCTACATGGGTAAAAGATTATATAACAAGCGATGCTTTTTATAATGGATCCTATCGTAATAAAACTCTGATGGTTCATTCTAAACAAAAAGCATCCGAAGAGGAGGCATACACTCGATTACTATTAGAAGTAGAACAAGTAGACAATCCCATAGAAGTGGTTATTCATGTAGATAAATTAAAAGAAGGATGGGATGTAAACAATCTGTATACCATTATCCCACTTCGTACAGCCAGTTCAAAAATACTGCGTGAACAAATGGTAGGTCGTGGCTTGCGTCTACCTTTTGGAAAACGTGTAGGTGTCAAAATAATAGATGCTGTTATGCTAACCGCACATGATAAGTTTGATGACTTATTAACTGAAGCGAATAAAGGAGATTCACTCTTTAAAGCAGGAAATATCATTCAAGTCGAATCAATCGAAAAAATGTATATGGAGCAAACAACACTGGATTTAAATACGGATACGCATGAGTTATTAGAAAAAACCTATCAGGAGACCAGTCTTATAAGGAGTGATGAGATGGATACGCTTATCACAAAAACAAAAGAATGGATTGACAAAAAAGTGGTCTCAACGATCCAAGAAACGAAAAATAATGGTGAGGCGTTTAATCATTATAAGAAGGCAATTATTGAAGGAATTACAGAACAGTTAAGAACAGATGACGACTTAGGTAAATTATATAAAAAAAATCAAGACCCTTTTTCTGATTGGATTGTTCAAGAAGTAGTCGCTACTTATCGTGAAGCCACTCAAAAATTCATTCCCATTCCACAAATTAGAATCACAGATAGTGGTGTAGAAGAATATGTATTTGTTGACTTTAATTTAGACTTAACACAGTTTAATCATACACCGATTCAAAACGATCTCATTCAACAAAGTTTAATTGATGGTCAGGATAAAATAGTTGAACATACAGAAGGTATAATTTTTGATGAAATCAATCCAAAAAAAGAATTAGTTCAACTTCTTAGACAAAAAGCAGAAATTGATTATGAACGTTGCAAGCCATTACTTGTCAAACTCATAACACAAGTATGTGATCATTATACGAAACAATTCGGAACAGACAATATGCATCATATCATCTATATGTATAAGAGAGAAATCGCAAATGAGATTTATAAACAGATGATGCAACATTTTTATTGTGAGAATGGATTCTTACAAGAAGAAGTTGTCGGAGAGAGAAACTACAATATAGAAAATCATTATAACTTTACTGATAAAAAAGACTTATATGAAAATCCGAAAAATGCTATTACCTCTACTCTTTTTGTAAACATCAAAAAAGGCGTATTCTCGACCGCTAAATTTGATAGTATGCCAGAACTATTATTAGGACGTACACTCGAAACAGATACGGATGTGGTTAACTGGTTGCGTCCTGCATCAACAGAATTTAATATTACCTATAATAGAAATCGGAAGTATGAACCTGATTTCGTAGTAGAAACAACTACATATATTTACTTAGTTGAAGTAAAAGGAGAAGATAAGTTAAATGATCCTGATGTAGTAGCTAAGAAAAAAAGAGCAGTTCAATATTGTAAGACTGTCTCAAATTGGAGTAAAGCAAATGGCTATAAAGAATGGAAACACCTATTTATTCCATCTCAACAAATTCAAGCAAACTCTAGCTTCAATAATTTAGCAACACGCTTTGAAGTAACCGAATAGAGCCAAAGTAAGAAAGTCATACTAGTAAAATAGTGTGGCTTTTTGTATGCTTATCACTTGATATTTTTCTCGTTTAGAGTGTGATAGATAGATTATCAAAACAAAGGAGAAAATCAATGAAGAAAGAATTATTAAAGATTGCAAAAGAAAGTAGCTATGCAGCAAAAGTACGTGGTAAATTAGAAAGAAGATATAATGATGGTGAAAATTTTCTAGCCATTAGCGTATGGAGCTTAAAAGAAATGCTTGAGAAAGCCTATGAACTAGGAAAACAAGAAGGAAAAAATAAAGCAAAAGGACCACATTACTTTAAAGGTAGTGTGGTCCTTCTTTGTTCCGTAAAAGCTGTGTTCACTTATTTTATTTAATCCCTAAGTAAGCTCTTTTTGTTTTTAACGTTGTGCAAGATGTTTCCAATCAATCCCGCGGGCGTCACACCAGTTTTGGATGCTTGGTGCGACCACGATAGCGGCTTGTTGGAGGCTAGAAATACTATCAGCACCGACAAGCGTTAAGATGGTTGTCAGTTGCTCTTTCCATGTTTGAACCGTATTGATTGCGTCTGGAAGGGGGTCGTCTTTACGTACGAGATGCAACATTTCACCAGACAATCCGACCAGGCTTGCTCCCAGCGCGAAGCATTTGGCCATGTCCATTGGCGTCTTCACACCACCGGAAGCGATGATTGGGGTGCGGCTTCCTTGGGCTTCCATGAGCGACGTCAAGGTCGTTTGGCCCCAGTCTTCTAGGAAATTGAGTTTATCTTCCTTGCGACGGCCGTTTTCGATTTTGGCGAAATTTGTACCGCCAGTACCGCTAATGTCGATAGCGGCTACGCCAATACTTTCTAGTTGCGCGATGGCTTCACGGCTAAATCCGAATCCGACTTCTTTGACGATAACGGGAACGGCACTCGTTTTGACGATTTCTTCGATGTTTTTAAGCCAATTGCTAAAGACGCGGTCGCCTTCTGGCATCACGAGTTCTTGTGCACGGTTGACGTGAATTTGAATCGCGTTCGCTTCGATGAATTCGACAGCGCGTTTAGCGGCTTCGGCGTCGTAATGCGCACCGAGGTTCGCAAAGAGGATTCCATTTGGATTTTCCTGGCGAATCACTTTAAAGCTTTCCGCACTTTCAGGAAATTTCATCGCGATACTCATCGAACCAGTCGCCATTGCCATACCTGTTTCACGAGCCAAGATGGCTAAGCGTTGGTTTAACGCAGTCGTGAGCGGACTTCCACCCGTGATGGCGTTGATGAAAAATGGAACATCGAAGGTGAGTCCGGCGAGCTTTGTCTTTAGTGACACATCAGCTACATCAACGGTCGTGAAGGGATGATGCACGAAGCGCGTTTCCACGAACTCTGGAGCGCTCGTTGCACGGTATTGCTGGTTCGCATGACCTACGTGCTCGTCCTTTCGATTCATTTGTTGTTGAAATAAATCCATCATTAATCTCCTTTACCAGGCTTCAGCGATAGAAAGCGGAAGCACTTGAATTTGAGCCTTGGCCCATTGGTTTTCGATTTCTTGTCGTTGTTGTTCGCTTTGTGTAAAGCAAATGCCGCAGTCGCCGCCACCAGCGCCAGATGTTTTTGCGCAGGCACCGACTTGTTCTGCAAGGTCGCAGAGCGTTTGTAGTGCTGGTGTTTCAATTTCTAGCTGCATCACTTTTGCAAATTCATTTAAGAGTGCACGGTTGGCACGAATGCCTTCTTGTAGAGATGGGATGTCTTGTTTGTTCCAAGCTATTTGTAGGCCTTGAACGATGGCGTGACTCTTTTCTAAAAATTCTTTGTAAAAAGCACTGTCTGTTTCGACTTTCCGTTTCTTCTCAGTGGCTTGGATGAGTGAATCCGTGATAGCGACTTGTCCGGTCCATCCTACTAAGAGGGTGAAGTTTGGGATTTCTGGAAGGCGCTCAATCGTGAGGTCTTTCCAGTCGGAATCGCAAATTTCTTTGATAGTGTGGTTTTGTAATTGTTCGAGTAATGCGCTGCGGTCTGGACTTGTGTAATACACCATTCCTCCAAAAGAAGAGGCGGCGATATCTCCAAAGGATCCACGTTGGGATAAGCGGAGATTCGTTAACACACTAAGTTTATAGACGAGTAGAGGCGTGTGCGGAGTCTTGTAAAAATCAAGAATCGCTTGAATCGTTGCGACTACAACGGCACCACTGGAACCAAGTCCGTATTTAATACCACGCTTAGCGTCATCAAGTTCACTTGTAATCGAAAGTGAGTAGAGGGCAAATGTTTTTTTGCCGGATTCGCGTACATATTGTTCTGCGACTAGAATCGCTTCTTCAACTAGTTTATAGGGATGGTCTCCCTTTGCGTGGAACAGTTCTCCTTCGCGCGTCCATTCGACAATCACGTCTGGATTTTGAGTAGACGTTAAAGTTCCCACACTAGTAGCTTCGTCGATGGTGACGGTTAAGTAGCGTGATACTGCCGCAACAATAGCGCCGTGTCCAGGTTCAACAACCGCATATTCTCCGGCGATAAAGAGTTTACCGGGAGCTTTTGAAGTAATCGTCACGCGCTCACTTCCCTTCGAAAGTCGCACGAGAAGCGTTCCATTCGTCTTCTGTCAATGTACGAATACCTTCTCCTGGAAGCGTAGGGATGAGTTTTTCACTTGGGAATACTTTGCCAAGCTCTTCCATAATCGCAGGAATATCACTCGCCTTGCAAATCACTTTGACGTTTGGTCCAGCATCCATCGTGAAGTAGGCTGGAATGCCTCGTTCTTCTCGAATCGTGCGAATCGTTTGTTGGGCGATAATACTCTCCGGTTCGAAATAACAGAATGGAGGGTTACTTGCCAGCATCGTAGCGTGCATTTTCATGCCGTTAAATTCTGCAATAGAGCCGATACGATGAATATCGCGGTCCTTGATGGCCTGTTTGATGTCGGCTAAATCGGTTGCCGCTGAAGTGACCCAACCTTCGTAAAATGGTGAAGTCGAAACGGTCAACTCCATGCCGGTACGACTGGAAATCTTCTTCTCTGCCGCGCTCACAACGATAATAATCATCCCGATGTCAAAATTCGCATCGTCGACAGGGATGGCCATGCTATTCTCGTTGGAGTCGCCCTTATTCCATTCGACAAATCCGCCAAATAAACTACGAGTAGCACTGCCGCTTCCACGACGCGCGTAAGTCGATAGTTGTTGAGCAGGCATATGAAGACCTGTTGCCTCGTTCATCGCACCTGCCAGTGCCGCAAAGGCGGAAGCAGAGCTCGCAAGGCCGGCTGCTGTTGGTACGAAGTTTAAGCTCTCGACACGAGCACGACGCGTATCCCCCGTTTCAGCGCGGAACAAGTCTAAGAAGCGCGTGATTTTAGCCGTCGCCGCTTCGTCTTGTTTCACCCCGTTAAGATAGAATTCATCTTCAGTTAAGGCGTCTGTGAGTTCGACTTTTGTATCGGTATAAAAGGCTTCGAGGGTCAAAGAAAGGCTACTGTTCATCGGAATAAAGAGTTCCTTATTTTCCTTGCCCCAATATTTAATCAGTGCGATATTCGTATGCGCACGCGTGATTCCAATGTTCGATGTCATTTGGTATTCTCCTTTTTCGCCAGCGACTGAATCCAGACCGCCTGCGCTCCTTGTTTCATGAATTGTTCTTGTAAATGAAGGGCGTCTTCCTCGGTTTCAACGAGGGCAATCATGCATCCGCCAAGGCCGCCGCCTGTGACTTTCGCCCCAAGTGCGTTATTTTGATGGGCCGTATCGACGAGTGTATCGATGATGTCATGCGATACACCGAGTTGTTGGAGGCGCTCATGATTTTCATTCATCAGTTGCCCTAGTTTTTGAGGGTCTTGTTCTTCGATGGCTGCTTTCGTTTCATTGACGATAGCGCCAATCGATTGGACCGCATCCGAGCCCGTTTCCTTTGTAGTAGGGTCGATGATGCGTTCTTGCAAGGTACTCACATGCTGCACCGCTTGCTTCGTATTCCCAGTAACACCCGAATCGGCAATCACGAGGTACGCTGGCATATTGAGGTGGAGTGTTTGTAGTTCTTGTTCTTTTTGGAAAAATACAGGACGCGTCCCGCTCGTTGTCGCCGTATCGACGCCACTCGGATTTCCATGCGAAATGGTTTCTGCGCCTTGAACGATGTCCCATAAGGTTTCTTCAGGAAGAGTCGCATCCAAGAAATCGAAAATGGCACGTACCACCGCAACGCTGACTGCAGCGCTGGAGCCCATTCCACGTTCTGCAGGAATCGTAGACTCAATCGAGAGCGTAAAAGCATGAGCCGTTACTTCTTTTGAAGAGGCACGTTTGAACGCTTCGCGAATCGCAAATTGTAGCCCTGCCATTGAAGTTGGCATCTCGTTTACGTCACCTGTATAAAGTTCACATTGAATCGTTTGGCCCTCTTTTGCAGCGACGATATCCGCCTTCACGTAAACCGCGTCAATTGGCAGTGCAATCGCTGGTTCGTGGTACACAACGGCATGTTCACCAGCAAGAATAATCTTTCCATTTGCCAGGCCTGTTCCTGTTTGTGGTTTCATACGACAAATCCTTTCCTTATATTCACTTTTCATTCTACTAAATCCACGCCCTTACGTAAACAAACACGGCGATTTCATGGGAAAAACTTAAGATAATGAAAAATAGAAACCGCGTTCAACATGTGGTACAATTCAAGGATAGGACTCAGTAGCTGAAGGAGACGAATCCGTTGAAAGAAAACGAGACGTATTACCAAATTAAACGAGAAGAGTGGAGCCAGTACGAAGGCGCCCATCCATTCACAATGACGAGAGAAGAACTTGCGCACTTAACCTCATTAAATGACCGCATTTCCCTACAGGACGTGCAAGAAGTGTATGTGCCGATGCTCGATTATTTCGATTTATACTTTAAAAAACATATTGAATTACGCACGGAGGAACAGCAATTTCTTCATCAAACGAAGAAAACAGTACCGTTTATTATTGGGGTTTCTGGGAGTGTGGCCGTTGGGAAGAGTACGACAGCCCGCTTGATGCAAACGATGCTGCAACAACGCTACCCGGATAAGCGCGTGTTCCTAATGACGACAGACGGATTCTTATTACCGACTCAGGAGCTGATTAATCGCGGTATCTTAGATCGCAAGGGGTTCCCGGAAAGTTACGACATGGAAGCTCTCGTTCATTTCTTACTCGAAGTGAAGACGGGAAATCCAAGCGTGGATGCGCCGGTCTACTCGCATGAGATTTACGATATTGTGCCAGGGGAAGTGCAGACGATTGAGTCGCCCGATATCTTGATTGTTGAGGGGATTAATGTGTTGCAACTACCGCCAAATCGTGAAATTTACGTGAGTGATTTCTTCGACTGGTCGATTTTCGTAGATGCCGATGCAACGCTGATTGAGCAATGGTACTTGGAGCGTTTCGAATTATTGATGGACCGTGCGAAATCACAACCGGATAACTATTACTATCAATATGCGATTGGGGATCGTGCAGACGCGATTGCGATGGCGAAAGATGTGTGGCAGAAGACTAACCTGAAGAACCTTAAAGAATACATCTTACCAACGAAAACCCGCGCCGACTTCATCCTACATAAAACAGTGGGACATCATATAGATTTTGTGCAAATTAAAAAATATTAGGTATATCGATTACTCAAAATCCTTGCGGATTTTTTTATAATCACTGTAATGGGGCACCGGATTGAGCCTACGTCTCAATCTCTACCAACCTTCAAACTGACTCTACGGGTTTTACCCTAGAGTCAGTAATTCACATTGGTTGCTATCCCCCATTACTGCGATTATAAAATCCGCAGATTCTACGTAATCGATTTTCTTTTATTGAAAGAGGCTATGTGTGCCCTGTTTTAGTAGGTGAATCGGTACGGGTTTCTTAGTAAGAGTACGGGGAACTGTAAGAAAGAATACATCTATGTTCATTGCAAAAAAATTAAAAATAAAATGTAAAAACCTCTTGACATTTTTAGGTAGGAGAGTATAATTTGAAATGTAAAGAGCTCTTGACATTATTACAAAAATTTGGAGGAACAAAGCCATGAAAAAGATGGATGAAATGGACAGAGATATTCAGTTGCGTTCTGAGGCGTGGGGCTATAAAACAGCACTTTTGGGTTTATGTGCATGGACAGGATTTAATATCTATCAAGCACTTGTTGGTGGTGGCAAACTTGAAATGCTTCCTTGCTTGATTTTGCTCTTATCTGTAAGTGTGCAAGGATTTGCTCAAACCGCAATGAAACGCAATATGATTGCTGGCGATGAAGAGTATAAAGAACCAAATAAACTTGTTCAAGGAGTCATTCTAGCAGTTGTCACTGTTATCGTAGTATTGGCTGTTGGCGTTTATTTATTTCAGAAAGCGTGATGGCATATGAAAAATAATATTAAACAGCTAAGAAAAGCAGCAGGATTGCGACAAGAGGATATGGCAAAAACGTTGGGTGTAAGCAGACAGACCATTATTGCCATTGAGAATGATAAATATAATCCTACCCTTGAACTTGCGATGAAGATTGCAAGGTTACTCCAGCTCAATGTTGAAGAGATTTTTGTGTTAGAGGACTAAAAAGACATAACTGAATACTCAATAAATGAAGAGAGATTCCTATTTGTGGGGGGATCTCTTTTTTTGTAAAATCCTTAAAAATCCTGTTTAAAACGAGAAATAGTAGTGGTAAAATGTAGGTGAAAAAATGTAGCTTGTAGTATGGTTTCTTTAACAATGAGGTGAGAACATGTACTTAAAAAGTAATCAAGATAAACGTCAAAAAATACCGACTGATGGAGTTGGGCCGTATCTATGGGGGATTCTACTTGTGATGAATTTGGCTGGTTGGATGCTGAGTCAGTCAGTGCTCCAGAGTGGACTACTGAAGGGTGGTTTCCAAGATTTGTTTTACCTGATAGGCATTCTCTTAATGCTCGTTGCAGCGAGAATTCAGTGGCTCAGCGGGGTTAAATCAGGTGTTAGCACGAGCTTCCAAAGCGATGAACTCAAAACGACTGGAATTTACGCGCGCACACGCAATCCGATTTACTTTTCGTGGTGGCTCTGCAGTAGTGGAGCTATCCTCTGCGTGCATAATGTGTGGTTACTGCTCCTGATCCCGATTCAGTGGGTAATCTTAACCGTCGTGATTATTAATACTGAGGAAAAATGGCTCTACGAACTACATGGTGAGGCCTATAAGGATTATTGTGCAAGAGTAAACCGATGGATTCCGTTGAAGAAATTTTGATTTTAGAATCTCCAAGGCAAAGGAATTAAGGTGAAAAGCGATGGCGAAAAAAGATTCTTTAAAGCAACAAAAGTTTATGTCGTTTATGTTTAGAGGTAAAGAAATTTTCAAACCGCTGAACACAGGAACTATCGACGAAAGAGTAAGTTGTATCCGGGAATATGTGGCCAACATTTACTTTTACACCAAAGATGGCTACACGATTATGATTGATGCTGGGTATAACTATGACAGACTTGCCGAGAAGATGCGGTGGCTCGATATTCGACCGGAAAATATCAACGAGATTATTATTACGCACCAGGATACGGATCACGTTGGAGCGATTGAAGTGGATAGCCAGGGGTTATTTCAAACGGCAAAGATCTATGTGGGACGTGTGGAGAATGAGTACTTGGGAGGCCGAATTCGTCGAAAAGTGTATTGGGGACTGTATAAACTTCCGCAAGTGCATATCGAAAATGACAAAACATTGATAGAAGATGGGGAGATTTTCTATATTCACGATATTAAAATCGAAGCCTTCCTTGTGCCAGGTCATACGTGGGGACATTTAGTGTATTTAATCGATGATGCGTATTTGTTCACTGGAGACACGATTTGGTTTGGTGCCGACGGTGGTTATGCGTTTTTAAACACGCTCGCAGAAGATAGAAAATTACAAAGTGTATCGTTGAAACGACTAGAAGAAAAGCTCAGAAAGAGAAATCTTTCGCTAAAAATCATTACAGGTCATACCGGATGGACAGATGACTTTGAGTTTGCATTTCGCCATGTGGATGAAATCTGTAATGCCTTGAGGCGCAAACCAAAAGTGCAAGACCCGAAAGCTCCGTATGATGGGTTTGATGAAAGTGGCGATACCGAGGACAAAGCAAGAACGGTAATTCTTGAAAAATGTTAAATGAATACAATCTCTAGCCAGTAGCATGTCTATTGGCTAGTTTTTTGTTACATTGCAAGTAAGTTTAAAAGTATAAGGGAATATTTAAATTATTTGTTTTGCGAATATCAAAATAAAATTGAAAAAGTAAGGTTTAAAGGATGAGTATTTGGTATAATGGCAATGAACTCAAAAAATGATTAGGGGTAGGATAAATGAATTTAAAGGAGCAACAAAAACAAGCAAAGGCATTCATTGAAAGATGGAAAGATAGAGGGAACGAACGACAAGATACACAGTCATTCTGGTTAGATTTATTGCAATCAGTATATGGAATTGAAAAACCTTCTGAATATATTAAGTTTGAAGATACTGTAATGATGGACCATACAAGTTTTATGGACGGTTATATTGATACTACCAAAGTTCTAATTGAACAAAAGGGAGCAAATAAAGATCTTTCGAAGGCGATTAAGCAATCAGACGGTTCGTTTTTAACGCCTTTTCAACAGGCAAAACGTTATTCGGCAAATTTACCTTATTCAAAACAACCACGTTGGATTATCACATGTAATTTCAAAGAGTTTTATGTCTATGACATGGAAAAACCTCATGGGGAACCAACCGTAATCCGACTAGAGGATCTAGAGAAAGAAGCCTATCGACTTGAATTTATAGTTGGTACAAGCAATGAACATCTTGAACGTGAAATGGCCATTTCGATGGAGGCAGGAGAGATTGTTAGAGAAATCTATTCAGGGCTTCTAAAACAGTACAAAAATCCTGATAATCCAGAAAGTCTCCATGCGATGAATCAGCTAATTGTTCGATTAGTTTTCTGCTTCTATGCAGAAGATGCGGGGATGTTTGGCAAGAAGACTATGTTCCACGATTATTTATCACGCTTCTCAAGTCGTGATTTCAGACGTGGATTACTGGATTTATTTAATGTGTTAAATACACCAATTGATGAGCGTGATCCTTATCTAGATGATGAATTATCGGCTTTTCCTTATGTCAATGGAGGAATGTTTGCTGAAAACAATCTTGAGGTCCCACAGTTTACGGATGAACTCCGCGAATCCATCTTAGAACATGCCTCTTCAAGTTTTGATTGGTCAGAAATTAGTCCTACAATTTTTGGAGCAGTATTCGAATCTACATTGAACCCAGAAACGCGACGTAGTGGTGGTATGCACTATACATCAATCGAGAATATCCATAAAGTGATTGATCCGTTGTTTTTAGATGCGCTGAAAGAAGAATTAAATGAAATCCGACAAATTAAACAACCGGCTACCTTGAAAAATCGCGCTCAACAATTCCAAGAAAAACTATCTCGATTGGTATTCTTTGACCCAGCTTGTGGCTCGGGAAATTTCTTAACGGAAACCTATTTGTCGCTAAGACGATTGGAAAATGAAGCCATTAAATTATATGTTGGGGATACAGTACTTCTTGATGTTGGGTATGATTTAGTAAAAGTTAAAATCAGTCAGCTATACGGAATTGAGATTAACGATTTTGCTGTGTCTGTTGCGAATGCTGCATTGTGGATTGCAGAGAGCCAAATGTTGGAAGAAACAATGAGTATTGTATATTCGAATATTGATTTTCTTCCAATTAAATCCTATAGCAATATTGTAGAAGGCAATGCATTGAAACTTAATTGGGAGGAAATTGTTCCAAAAGATAAACTAAGTTATATCATTGGAAACCCGCCGTTTGTTGGAGCAAATAGTGTTAGTAAATCTCAAAAGGAAGAATTGCTAGATCTTTTTGGTAAGAAAAGTAATGCCGGAATTCTGGATTATGTTAGTGGATGGTATGCAAAAGCAGCTAATTTAATTCAGGGAACAAAAATTAAATGTGCATTTGTTTCAACTAATTCCATTACACAAGGTGAACAAGTTTCTGTATTATGGGAATATCTATCAAGTAAAGGTATTTATATTGATTTTGGGTATAAATCATTTGTATGGAATAGTGAAGCGAAAGATAAAGCAAAAGTACACTGTGTAATAATTGGATTCAGTTCCAAAAATAATGGGAATAAAATGATTTTTGACAAAGATAGCAAGCAAATCGTTGAGTCAATCACTCCATACTTAACTGAAGGAAAAATGATTTTTGTGGGAAGAATGAATAATCCAATTAGTTTAGTGGAAGGAATAACAAAAGGATGTCAACCAACAGATGGTGGAAATTTAATTATTGAGGAAGAAGATTATTTAGAATTTATAAAACAAGAACCAAATGCAAGAAAATATATAAAAAGACTTTATGGAGCAGTAGAATTCATAAACAATAGAAAGAGGTATTGTTTATGGTTGACGGGGATTTCACCCTCTGAGCTTCGTTCGATGCCAAAAGTTTTAGAGAGGGTTCAAAAAGTAAAAGAAATGCGCTTAAACAGTAGTGCAGAAGGTACAAGGAAATTAGCAGAGAGACCACATGAGTTTCGAGAAACGTACAATTTCGATTCTTATATTATTATACCGAGCACCTCAAGTGAGAATAGAAAATATATACCAATGGGATTTATGGGGAAAGATGATATTTCAACAAATGCAAATCTAATTATACCCAACGCAACTCTATATGACTTTGGAATATTAACCTCTAATGTTCATATGGCGTGGATGCGTACAGTTGCGGGAAGACTTAAGTCAGATTATCGTTATTCCGCTAAAATTGTATATAACAACTTCCCTTGGCCATCAGTTACAGAGGAACAGAAACAATTTATTGCTAATACAGCACAAGGGATACTCGATGCACGTGCATTATATCCAGAGTGCTCTCTAGCAGACTTATATGATGAATTAACAATGCCAGTTGAATTGCGTAAAGCTCATCAAGCGAATGACATTGCAGTTATGAAAGCGTATGGAATGATTAAGAAGGTAGATGGGAAAGACACCTTCTTAACTGAAAGTGAAACTGTATCTAAATTATTTGAGTTATATGAGAAATTAATGGGGGAATAAAAAATGAAATTTCTAGAAGAATTAATAAAGAATAATCAGTATCCTATTATATTTATTGGTTCAGGAATTACTCAACGATATTTTAATAATGCGCCAACATGGGAAGGACTATTAAAAATAATATGGGGAAAACTATACGATGAAGATGCATACTATAGAAAATATCATGAGATTGCAGTTAACTGTCAGGATAAATTTGAAATTTATACTAAACTAGCTACTTATCTTGAAAAAGAGATTGATCAAGCTTTTTATGAAAAGAAAATAGAGATTGACGGCCTTTCTTTGAAACAAGCTCATGAAGGTAAAATTTCTCCTTTTAGAAAGCTTATTGCAAATTGTTTTGAAAATTTAGAACTAAAAGAAGAAATGCAAGAAGAATTAGTGTTGTTTCGAAAGATGTTATCTAAAGCTAGATTAATTATTACAACAAACTATGACACTTTTATAGAGGATTGTTTTCAGAAAAATAACCAAGGTATAAAAGTTAATGTGGGAAATAAAGGTTTATTTACTAAGACTAGTGACTATGGCGAGTTGTTTAAGATCCATGGGTCTATAAAAGACGTCAATTCTATTTCTTTCACAGAGGCTGATTACCTTGAAAACGAAAAGAAATCACCGATTGTTAATGCTAAGATATTATCTAATTTGACAGAATCACCGATAGTGTTCTTGGGATACTCGTTGAATGATAAGAATATCAGGAAACTATTAGTGGATTTCTTTGATAATACACCGTATGAAAATATCGATGAATCTGTCTCAAGAATTGCAGTTGTTGAGTATGATAAGGGGGAGAGTAACATTGTTGAGTATATTTCTTCTACAGAAAAAGAGGGAGTTCCTTATACAGCATTAAAAACTGATAATTATGGAGAAATTTATACTCAAATTGCTCGAGTTGAGCAAGGTATTTCGCCAGTTGAGATTGCGAAATATGAAAGAGTATTTCGGAAAATAATTCAAATAAAAGGACAAGAAAAAGAATTAGAAACGGTTATTGCAAATTTTGTAGATATTTCTTCATTATCTGATGAAGAAATTAGAAATAAACCACTTGTTGTAGCGTTTGGTGATAACAAATATATCTATAAAATCCCAACCTATGCTGATTATATGCGAGCTTATTTCGGGTTCGAAAGCGACATGCCTACCGAAATAATTTTTAAGTTTTTAACATTATCTGCTAGTAATACACCAATACCATTTAAAAAATATGAAAGCCAGATAGAGAGAATGCTTACTCAGAATATTTCAACAAAGGATAAGGAAAAGTATTATAAAAGAGTTGCTCATAATAAAGGGAGAGACTGGGATTTTTTCAAAAAAGAAGCTGTAAATAAGTTAACTATAGCATTAAAAGGAAGAAAAATACATGGTGAGACTCCGATGGGATTATTTAATTCCTTAAAAGAAAGCGAGGACAAAAAGATAATTTATATTTTAGCGCATATCGATGAGTTTAATAAAGAGGATATTTCTGATTTTGTTAAAGCACAGCTTACAGATGGACAAAAAAACACATTTAACACGTATTATAGAAAGTTATTCATGGCATACAGTTTAATTTGTGAGTAAAATAAAAAGAACCCAACAGGACAGAAGTCGCTGAGGGTTCTTTTTTCGGACGATAAAGCAAGCATTACGACAAGGGTAACTGTTTTTATCACACATATTGTACTACATATGCCAATTAAATTGCAATAATGAAAAAAGTAAATTTTTATTAAATACGTTATTTAAAAAAACAAAAAGTAGCATATTTGCTACTGTGATATGCTCCCTCTAAAGTAGACACTAAAAAAAGTAAACTACTTT
>QFCH01002682.1_pt1 | contig 88341 bp, 68 predicted proteins | sample 5346071 | NCBI WGS metagenome assembly QFCH01 (sample SAMN09062255, study PRJNA434731) | Human gut metagenome, whole genome shotgun sequencing project. | isolation source: stool timepoint B chromium assembly | host: Homo sapiens | collected 2015
GAGTTAAGAGAGCGGTTCTATGGCAGAGTGTTTTATGATATGCAGTTTTGAAGGTGCATGGTTTTTATTTTTATAATGTTTTATATCGGGGTGTGGCTCAGCTTGGCTAGAGCGCTTGATTTGGGATCAAGAGGTCGCAGGTTCGAATCCTGTCACCCCGATGACCATAAATAGATAAAGAATAAAATAAAAGCTATTGTTTTACAGATGAGATTTGTAAAGCAACAGCTTTTTTTAATATTTGGATATTGGAAAGGTTTAAAATTCTCGGATGATCCGGTGCTTGGCACTATTTCTTTAAACGTTTCAGTTCACCTTTCAGAATGATCATAATATAACCGCGGATGCCGTGCGGATTCTGAATTTCAACTGCAGCATAGAGCATGCTAGGTGTTGGATATTTTGGAAGATAAGCGTAATAGGAAGGCACCCATTCTGTCGGACTGTATTTTTTCTTTGCCTGATAAAGATCACGGTAACCATAACAATCGTTCAAATGATCATAGATAAATTGAAGCAGACGTTCCATTGGATTTTTGCTTTCTGTATCCAAACCGGCTAATGGGGCAACACCGAGACTGCCGTATCCAATACCTTCTTCTTTAAATACCTGGAATGCCTGATAAATAATCGTTTCCATTACACCGCCGGGAGCATCCTTGCCATGCCTTGTGACATCCGCCATATAACCGTTTTTGCCAAGAAATGGTACAAAGACAATGAAAGCAACCATTTTCCCATCTGAATTCAGTGCATAGAAATAACGTTTGGCCATTGGATTTTCCAATCCGACGGTACCCATGGTAAACTGCAACATGCCGCTTTTTTTACCTTCCAGCCATTCATTGGTAATGCGGTCGAATTCTTTGTCTATGGCAGGGTCACGTTTTTCAAGAACTTTGTATTCATGGACGGTGACACCGGCTTTGGTGGCATGATTGATATTCATACGCATTTTAGCACCCTTTTTGCCGGTAATTTCATAGTCAGAAAGCTTGAAACGGGCCTCTTCGCCGCTTTTTACAAGGCCAAAGCCCTGCTTTTCATATTCAGAAAGATAATAATCCGTTAAACCGAGAAAGAAAATATTATGCGCACTCTTTTGACAGAAATTTTTGAACTCAGCCAGAAGTGCCGGGAAATCTTCATCCTTGCAAACAGGGTCTCCATTGACAATGATGGTGTCGCCAACTATGCCATATGGAAGGACACCGTCAACAGTATGACCAAAATAGAGACATTTATCATCTTCCAGTGCCAGATAGGAACATGGATTTTGACTGTACAAATTTAAAAGTGTACGTGCATGCTGAAGTTCCTGAACGCCATGTGCCTGCTTTTGGATCCATGGACGCATGGCGAAAAGAATTGCGGCAAGGATACAGCCCCAGCTGAACCAGAAAAGAACCAGTTCCGTTCCGTGCTGATTGACCATGGATGTTGGGAGATTACCCATACCAAACATCGTGCCAATACTTTGTGAAAAACTTTCAGAAATAGAAACGGATTCATTTTCATCCATGCCAAGACGCATATAATGCCAGGTAATGCCTGTATTGGCCAGTACGCCTGCAATAGCCAGAAGAACAAGAAGTCCTGTTTGTCTGCGATTTTCACGTCCGGCGGGACAGCAGAAGTCTTTTCTGAAAAAGAAAAACAAAATAAATAGGAGAAGGTCAAACAACATAAGGACATTGTGCATCGGATGCCCCATACCGATCAATCCTCTTAAGAAATTCAAGACAAAGATAAACATGGCAACAGACCATGCGTTTCGTTTCCTCTTCCATAACTGCAGGGAAAGGACAAAAAGGATAATTGAGAATGCACGCTGAACCATTCGGCCCATTTCAAAAGAGACCTGCATGGTCTGCGATATTTTTGAAAATGGGAAAAATGTGAGTATAAACAAGAAAAGCGAAAATACAGCCAGCAAAGCGATTGTGATATTTTCAATGCGGATCCGAAGTCGGAGCTGTTTTCCCTGCGCTTCTTTATGTAAGGTAGACATAATGATTCCTCCATTAATAAAATAATATTAGGTTTGTCTGCAAATACAAGGCAGAAAAACGATGCAACATATTGATGTTAACACACAGTATAGACGCGTCGGTAAGAAAAATCAATAGAGTATAAAGATAAATGCATCATCAAATCAATATTTGATCATTACGCCTGAGAAAGTGATTGTGACAACACCTAGTGCTGATAATAAGAAAGAATTGTAAACATTTCAGGAGGATATCCGGAAATGTCTGGATGCGGGTATGAATATACATTTAAGCAAACCGATAGAGATTAAAAAATCGCTCCAACAGTATTTTTGAAAAAGGATACTGATTTGGAACGGTTTTATTTTTGGTTTACAGAAAACCATGAGTTCTCAAATAGGCTCTTTTTTGATGGGACATATCGGAGTCTTTACTGTTTTTTCGGTATTTGAGAGGTGTTTCGCCATAATAGCTGTAAAAAGCACTGGAGAAGGCCCGTGCATCCGAAAAACCGTTGTCCAGAGCAATTTGCAGTATAGACAGATCTGTGTCCATCAGATCCTGATAGGCATGATGAACACGGATGCTGGTCAGATATTTCTTGAAAGTGGTGTCCATGTATGTTTTAAATGTACGGGAGAGATGTTCCTTTGAGAGTGAAAAAACATCGGCCAGCATTTCTAATGAAAGTGATTCCATATAATGGTTATCAATATAGTCGATAATTTCTGTGCAGCGTTCAATATGCTTTTGTGATTTGATAGAATGAGGAACGAGTTTTGGGGCTTTACATTCGGAAAACAGAATGTAAAGAATTTCATAAAAGAAACTGTTGAGCTTTAGTTGATAAAGAGGAAGCTGGCTGCGATTGCGGAAAATCGGATAAATTTCCGCAAAAGCAGATTCCAATTTAATATAAGCATCAGATGAAGGCTCTACGATATAGCGGTAATTATTAAAAGTCGGAAAAACAGCCATGAGAAAACTATATGGAAAGATAATCGAAAGCATTTCGCTTTCTGAATGATAGTTTGTATGACAGCCATGAATGTCGCAGCTGTTGATTAACAGGATGTCATGAGGATGTGCTTTGAGTTCATGTCCGTTAATTTCAAATAAGCAGGAACCTTTGATGATATATGAAATTTCCAGACTTCGATGCCAGTGCTTCTTGACATCGGTAATACAATTTTCTGATTGAAGATAGACCCATGCGAGAAATTGTTCAGGAACTTTGATCGTTTCATGAAAATAATCCATAATTGCCTCCCTTTTGAAAATTCATAGCATAAAAATATCAAAAAAATGATAAATAAATGTAATATTAGTATAATTTATAAGTCAAATAATGTCAATTAAAAGAATAAAAACAGATAAAACATCAAAAAAATGATGATGAGTCAAAAATAAAACATCAAAAAAATGCATTTTACTTGTTAAAAAATGAGATGATTATTCACAGGGATTGATTATAATAGAGATATCAATTCAACGAATAAAAATATCAGGTGCTATTAGTAACCGGTATCTGCCGGTAAGGGTGAGGGAGGAATAGCGTTTTATGAATAGGAAGAAGTCTTTTAATCGTCCGGCTTTGTGGGAACATCTTTTATTTTTGGGTCCGGCATCAATTGTGTTTCTCATTGTCATTATTATACCGTTTATCATCAGTGTTGGCTATTCGTTTACAGACTGGAACGGTGTATCTTCAAATATTTCATTTATAGGTATCAAGAATTTCATAGATATTTTTACCGGAAAGAGTAATTTCCTCGGCGCATTCAAGTTTACATTCATTATTGCAATATGTAATGTTGTTTGCATGAACATAGCAGGTATTGCGATGGCAGCACTGTTAACGACAAAAATTCCGTTGCAAAGTGCGTTTCGAGTTGTATTTTATCTTCCGAATATCATCGGAGGATTGATTCTTGGTTTTGTATGGCAGTTTATTTTTATCAATGGTGTACCTGCAATCGGCAAATTATTGCATTTCGGGCCGTTGATGACTCCGTGGCTTGGAACAGAAATGACAGCCTATGCAGCCATTGTGATTGTATCCGTATGGCAGGGGATGGGGTATGTGATGGTTATCATGATTGCTGCGTTAACCGGCATTTCTTCAGAACTTGTTGAAGCAGCCAAGATTGATGGTGCCAACGCATTTCAGATTTTCTTTAAGATCAAGCTGCCTTTATGTATGCCATATATTACATTATGCCTGTTCTGGACGATTTCTCAGGCATTTAAGATGTTTGATCTGAATTATTCTTTGACAAAGGGAGGGCCATATGGCTCCACCGTATCTCTTGCATTGAATATTTATAATGATGCCTTTGCGAATAATAAATATGGTCTTGCAACAGCAGAATCCTTTGTATTTTTTGTGATTATCCTGGTTATTACATCTGTCCAGATGTATTTCTCCAGAAAGAAAGAGGAGGAATTGATGTAATGAACAAAAGAGCGAAAAAGCAAAAAGCCATTATATTTGTGATTGTATTGATTCTGGCATTAATCTTCGTATATCCGCTTTTTTTAATTGTGATGAACTCAGTTAAGCCATTAGCTCAGATTTTGACAAAGCCTTTGAGCTGGCCGGATGTTTTTCAGATAGAAAATTATGTAAAGGCATTCAAAGAAGTGAATGTACTGCATGTCTTGAAGAATACAGCCGTTTTGACGATAGGTTCTGTTGCAGGTATTACTTTACTTGCGGCGATGACTGCATATTGGACATTCAGATATCAGACGAAATATTCAAAAGTCTTTGAGACCTTTGTTATATTATCGATGTTGATTCCCTTTGCATCATTGATGCTGCCCCTTGTACAGGTAATGAAAGTACTGGGACTTAATAATTCTATGTTTGGAACAATTCTGACTTATTGGGGAATCGGTCTTGCTTTTGCGTTTTTTATGATGCAGAGTGCGGTCAAAGGGCTTCCGGTGGAACTGGAAGAGTCAGCTCGAATTGATGGCTGTTCAAGAACAAGAATTTTCTTTTCAATCATCATTCCGCTTTTGAAGCCAACAATGGTCAGCGTGGTGTTGATGGATATGTTCTGGATATGGAATGATTTTATGGTTCCGTTAATTATGATGAATAATGAACGATTGATGACGATTCAGTTGTCAATCAGCAGATTATTCGGACAGTACGCCAGTAAATGGGATATTGCATTGCCGGCATTGGTAATGACGATTTTGCCGATTGTTATTGTATTTATTCTTTTACAGAAAAAGATTATGGACGGTGTTATTGCCGGGGCTGTAAAAGGTTAAATAATAGAGGAAACTTAACTAAATGATTAAGGAGGAAGACGATGAAGAAGATGAAAAAAGCAGCAGCTTTAATGATGACAGTTGCAATGATGCTCAGCATGGCTGCATGCGGCAACAGTGGTGCAAAGGAAACAACAGGTGCAGCGGAAGGATCTGATACACAGGTGGCATCTCAGGCAGCAGATGGTGAGGAGAAGACAATTTATATTTATCAGATGAAAACAGAAATTCAGGATGCCCTTGAGAAGGTGTGTGAAGTTTACTCTGAATCTCATCCAGGGGTTAAATTCGTCTGCGAGTCTGCATCTGATAATTATGCAACGAGTTTGAAGACAAAGTTTTCAGGCGGTGATGCACCGGACATTTTCAGTATTCAGGGGTATTCAGATGCACTTGTGTGGCAGTCACAGTTAGCAGATCTGACAGGTGAACCTTTTACATCTGAAATGATAGATACTTCAGCAGAAAATGTTACGCTTGACGGTAAAGTGGTTGCATTTCCTTTGTCTGTAGAGGCAGCAGGTTATGTTTATAATACAGCACTTTTTGAACAGGCAGGTATTACAAAAGTACCGACAACAAAAGAAGAATTAGCAGAAGATGTACAGAAACTGGCAGATGCCGGTGTATCCGTACCTATTTCAGAAACTTATATGGACTGGTATCAGTTAGGCAACTTTATGATCAATCTTGGTTTTGCTGGCCAGGAAGATCCTAAGGCATTCATTGATGGTTTGTCGGATGGTTCTGCATCATTTGTGGGAAATAAAGTATTTGAAGAACTGGCAGATTTCATTACATTTGAATATGCATTAGATACAAATCCTTCAACAACAGACTTTAATACACAGACATCTTTAGTTGGTTCCGGTGATATGGCTATTACAATCGGCGGTAACTGGTCACAGCCAACGTATGATGCAATCAACCCGGATCTGCCTGTAAGTCTGATGGGTATTCCTTATTCTAGTGATGAAAAAGAAAATGATCAGTTATATTTGGTAGGTACATACTGGGGTGTCAACAAGGATTCCGAGAATCTTGATACAGTTAAAGACTTTATCAACTGGCTTGTTACATCTGATGAAGGTAAAGAATGCATGACAAAGACATTACAGCTGATTCCTGCATACAACAATATGGAAGCAGATGCGGACAGTATTGGTACTCTTGGCAAAGCTGTTTCTGATTACATGGCAGCAGGCAAAGTAGACAACATCTACTATACATTCTATCCGGATGGTTTTGCGCAGGCAGCAGGTGAAGCTGTACAGAAACTTGGTGCAGGCAAATCCACAAACGATGAATTCCTTCAGGAGCTTCAGGATGCCTGGGATAACCTTTCTAAATAATAGCTCAAAAATTAAATTTACAGAATTGGCAGGTTAATCAATGAAAAAAGAACAAATTGAAGAAATCATCAGCAAAATGACACTGCATGAAAAAGTTCTCTTGTGTACAGGAAAGAATTCATGGAGAACAAGAGATTATGAAAAACTTGGCATTCCATCAATTCTGGTAAGCGATGGAACAAGCGGTGTAAGATTTCAGATTGGTTCTGATCAGCCAGAGGAGATGTCTTTTTATGACAGCCTTGGTGGCAGTTTTGACAATGAGGAAGCCATGTCACGTACATACAGAGCCACTTGTTTTCCAAGTGGCTCTGCTATTGCCTCTTCATGGGATACAGAGTTGATCGGAGAAATCGGTAAAAAACTTGCAGGTGAGTGCAAGGAACTTGGAATTAATATGCTTTTGGGACCGGGAATGAATATTCACAGACATCCATTGACGGCAAGAAATTTTGAATATTATTCAGAAGATCCGGTTATAACAGGTGAGATGGCAGCAGCGATTGTGAGCAGTGTACAGCATGAAGGTGTCGGCACATGTATGAAACATTTTGCATGTCATAATTCGGATTCCAGGCGTACGCGTGTGAATGTACATGTTAGTGAAAGAGCACTACGGGAGATTTATCTTGCAGGTTACGAGCGGGTTGTGAGAAAAGCACATCCGGTGAGTCTGATGACCGCTTATAATAAGATTAATGGAGAAGAAGTCAGCGGTGATAACAGAATAACAAGAGATATTCTGAAGGGCGAATGGGGATTTGACGGTACTGTCGTTTGCGACTGGGGAGCCGTTAAAGATCCGGTTGAAGCAAGTAAAGGACGGATCGATCTTCAGATGCCTTTAAGCAAGAGTTCTGCTGCTTATCTTGAACAAGCTGTAGAGACTGGACAGCTGGATGAAAAGTTGGTTGATGAAAGAGTAGCGCGAATTTTGAAACTTGTTTTCCAATTAAAAGAGTGGGAAGCAGGATGGGATACAGTGAAGCATGAAGACAGTCATTGGTTGGCAGTTGAAGCTGCTGCAGAGTCTATGGTTCTTGTAAAGAATGAAAATCAGATTTTGCCGTTAAAACCACAAAAAGATGAGAAAATTGCTGTACTGGGACATATGGCAAAAGAACCGAAATATCAGGGAACCGGATGCGCAGCAGTTCATGCAAGAAAGGTTGATATACCATATGATCAGATGATTCCGTATTTAACAGAGTGTGAAGTTAAATTTGCAGAGGGATATCAGGCCGATGGAACGACAACAGATGAATTGATTAGAGAAGCCGTTCAAACAGCAAAGGAAGCGGATCAGGTTCTTCTGTTTGTGGGAAGTTTTCTTCCTGGTGAAGATGATGATTATAATCGTAAAGATATCAAATTGTCGGAAGGAATGACGCGATTAATTGATGCTGTTTCTGCAGTGAATAAAAATTGTATTGTTATCTTATCCAGTGGAGAAGTTTGTGAAATGCCATGGCGTCATCAGGTTTCAGCCGTACTTTTGACATGGTTTTCAGGTGAAGGTATGGGGAGTGCCATTGCAGATATTCTGTTTGGAAAAGTATCACCATCCGGTCGTTTGGCCAACACAGTTCCGGAGCGTCTGCAGGATACACCGGCCTACCTTTCATTTGATGGTAATGTATATGAAATTCCATATGCGGAAGATATCTATGTCGGATATCGCTATTATGAAAAGAAGGGTATTCAGCCAGCCTATCCTTTCGGATATGGTTTGTCATATACATCATTTGAATATGATCATCTGGCGGTCAGCGAAGAGAATGACCATACAATCGTGACAGTTGATGTGACCAATACAGGTGCTGTAGCGGCAAAACATGTTGTAGAACTTTTTATTGAACCAAAGATGAAGACAAGACTGCCAAGACCGGTGAGAGAATTAAAAGCATTCAAGAAGATATTTTTACAGCCGGGTGAGAAAAAGCAGGTATGTTTTTCGTTGGAGCGCAGAGATTTTGCTTATTATGATCCAAAGGTGAAAGACTGGGTGATTGAGAATGGCACCTATGCGATTGAAATCTGTCATGACAGCATGAATGTGGCAGTGTCTGCAGAAATTACAAAATCCGGTGAAAAATATCTTGTACCATTGGGCTATGACTGTGGTTTTTATGAAATGTTCCAGTATCCTGAAGTGAAGAAAATGTTCTATGAATTCCTCGTAGAGCAGGGGCTTGTGACCGCAGATCAGGTGAATGATAATCTTGAAAAAGGTATTATTTGGAGTTTCTGGGCAGTCAGATCTTATCTGGATATGAATAGTAATGGTTTGATCAGCTTTGAGGCATACAACAGATTCATAGACAGGGCCAATGAAGTCATCAAAAAGATGAAAGCAAAATAACAGGCAGGCACTGTCATCAGATTTTGTATAGGATTTGGAGTCGAAAAACTGAGTGGAGTAAATAGATATGGCAGTAAAATTATACCATGGAGATATTGTGTATACGCCATCTGCAGATGCGTTGGCAGTTTATGAAAACAGCTATATTGCAGTGGATGGTGGAAAAGTCGAGGGGATTTATCCGGTAATTCCGGAGAAATATAAGCATGCAGAATGTATAGATTATGGACGTCAGATGATCATTCCGGCTTTTTCGGATCTGCATGTCCATGGTGCACAGTATGTGCAGAGAGGCATTGGTATGGATTGCCTTTTGTCAGACTGGCTGAACAACTATACATTTCCGCAGGAATCAAGATCTAAAGATATGGATTATGCAAAGCAGTGTTATGATGCCTTTGTTGATGATATGCTTCGTCATGGTACATTTCATGCCAATGTTTTTGCAACCATCCATCGTGAGGCAACGGAATATCTGTTCAACAGGATGGAAGATAAAGGGATGTCTGCTTTCGTAGGAAAAGTCAATATGGATTGTCATTCTCCGGAATTTCTTATTGAGACAACAGAGACTTCCCTGCGCGAAACAGAGATTTATCTTGCCAATCATACAGAAAGCAAAAAAGTAAAGCCGATTCTTGCACCGCGTTTTGCACCGACCTGCAGTGAAAAACTGATGACAGGTCTTGGCAAGCTTGCAGCGAAATACCATTGCGGTGTGCATACACATCTGGTGGAATCAATCTGGGAAGCAGAGGAAGCATTAAGATGTTTTCCTGGATATCATTCAGATGCAGAGATTTATGAGCGTGCAGGTCTGATGGACCATGGCCCTTCAATTTTTGCACACGTTATTTTCCCGACAGAAGAAGACAAGCGCATCATGAAAGAGCACGGCAGTTTTTCAGTTCACTGCCCGGACGCAACGACCAATATTATTGCGGGTATTATGCCTCTGTCCTCTATGCATAATGAAGGCCTAAAAATTGCCCTTGGCTCAGATATTGCCGGCGGCCATGGCATTGCCGTATACAAGCAGATTGCCAGAGCTGTCCAACTTTCAAAGCTGAAAGAATTCTATGAACCGGATCAGGGCAGAACCATTACATTGACGCAGGCTTTTTATCATGCAACAAAAGAAGCAGGAAGCGTCTTTGGAAAAGTCGGATCCTTTGAAAAGGGATATCAGTTTAATGCTCTGGTTATTGATACTATGGAAGATTCCTGGGTACCGCTTACAGCAGAAGAGCGTCTGGAGCGATTCTGTTATATAGGGGATGACCGGAACATCAAAGCAAGATTTATAGACGGGGAAGAGATTCATTTTGAAAACTAATTAAAACAAAATAGGTAAAAAAACATGGAAAAACACAGCATTTTAAGTTGAGTGGTAAGGGATATCGGCTTAAATGCTGTGTTTTCTGCGGTTAGAGAAAAGTTTTGTAACATAAAATATTCCAATATGGTCAATTAAAGTAAATAATACGAGATAATCACATAATTTAGATTCCAGTATGAAAGTAATTAATTATAATCTGTTTAAGTATAACATTAGAACGAAGAAAAGTCTATAGGAGTAAATAGCAAGTCGAGACTTTATAAGATATGCTAATTAAATTATAAGTAAAAACGATATAATAACATATGGAATAAAACTTGAAAATTTTAAAAATAAGGTGTAATATAAAAACAGGACAATATGGAACAGGAGGTAAAAGACATGCGGCTGGAATTGCAATTTGATTTAGATAAACCGGAGATAAATTTAGATTACCGGAGACTCATTTTATCCTGGCTGAAGGCTGGCTTAACCAGATGTAATCAAGGGAAATATTATGAACGGTATTTTGGCGGGACAGAGCAAAAGGACTATTCATTTACAGTACTTTTAGGACGTGCCAAATTTACCCGTGAGAAAATATATCTGCCGGAGCCAAAAATGAAAGTCATTTTCTCTGCAGATAACAGGCATAAAACAGGTTTGATTTTTTATTCATCTTTTCTTGGAATGAAGAATAATCATTATCCGCTTCCGGAGGAAAATGCAATGACACTTCGACGTGTCTCGCAGAAAAGGGAGCAGTTAATCAACGAGTCGACAATTTATTTTCAGACCTGCCTTGGAAATGGATTATGTATTCGTGAACATGACAGAGAAACCAATCGCGACAGATTCATTACATACAAGGATAGTGATTTTAGAGAAAAAGCAATAGAAATTCTCAAGTATCAGGCCAGTATGGCGGGATTTCCAGAGAGTATACTGGAAGACTTGTCTATAGAGCCGGTGCAATGTAAGAAAGTACTCGTATATTTTTATAAACGATATATAGATGTTTCTGTAGGAATCTTTAAGATGCATGGCAATCCAGATGTGCTGCAGTATTTCTATGAAGCAGGAATGTGCAGCAAAAAATCTGCGGGCTTCGGGCAGGTCAATATTTTAAGACAGGGGGAAGCAGGGGATGAATAATGATTGGAGGACCCTGGAACCGTATGACTGGCGTTATTCGGCAGCCATCACGGGGCTCATAAGGTACTTTAAGTACTTTGATGAAAAAAAGGATGACTGGAAGATTGAAAACGAATGCCTTATTTACAATCCGGCCAGTATTACACAACAGGATTATTTAAAATTTGTAGAGGATAATTATCCAGAAGATATGGCACATCTTATCATAGAGAATATGATTCATCAAGACGATTTGAATGAGGAACAGATAAAAAAAGTGAATGAGAAGATGGTCGCCAACACAGTGCTGAAGAAGACTTTTAAATCTATCAAGTTTGATGGTTCAAATGCCCATCAGATACAGCAATTACTGGATGATAACCGGGAGGAAATTATAAGAGAAACATTTCGAAATAAATTGAATTTATATCGAAATTATTGCAATACCAATCAATTATTTCAAGAAGCAAAAGAATGCTGTCGCCTGCTTGGATATTATATAGATATGCCTAAGAAAGGGAAATCCTTGGCTTATAATTTTAATCTGAATAATTTTGCAGGAACAGATGATGAAGTGTTTGATTTCATCCCTTTTGCATTTCAGGGCGTGCGGGATTTCTTCTTTGTCAATGATAATGTGGAATTGGAGAATTTATATAAAACAAATTCAATTTTCGCATACAAACTGGCTGAGGAAAGAAAAAGAGCAGAAGAGAATGGTAAGAGTCTGGATTCACGGCAGATATTTTTTAAGCTGTTGCTGGAAACGGATAAGTTTATTCAAAGTGATATAGAAATTATTACGAAAAATATCCATGCTTCATATTATGAAACATTATATCTGAGAAAACAAAGCTTAAATGTTTTGCGGGGACTGAAAACAGGGAAGGATGGAAAAAATCCGTATCAGTGTTTTTGCTTCCCAATTAAAATAACGGATAAGTATTATATTGATGTATTTAAAGAAGTAACGGATGCAATTGTAAATTTAACATTGTTGGATAATTTGCTGGATTATATGTTAAAGAATAACCGAGAGAGTGGGTATACATATGTCATTTTCCAGTTAATTCGAGTCAATATTTTGATAAAGGAGGATAAAGAATTGGAACAGAAAACAAAGCAGGCATACAAGTGCGCAAAACAGATGGCATGGAAAATGACAGGAACAGTCTATAAATTGCCTGATAACAAGCTGAATGCATATCGACAGAAACTGACAAGTGCATTGACATTTGAAGATTTTGACAGGTTTAATATTGTTTTGCTGAACTTATCCAATTACGTGGATGAACCGGTAGACTTTGCTTATGATTTGTTTGAGGATTTCGAAAAAAATAAAGAGCTGGCTTATACATTTGTGAATGCGCTTCGCAGGGAACCGTACGACAAACAAAAAGAAATTTAGAATGTGAGGAAGAATATCATGAAAAAAGCTTTAACATTGACAATCGTAGCGAATATGACATCTAATTATTCAGAAGGTATCGGAAATATTGCAAGTGTGCAGAAGGTTTTTAAGAATAGAAAAGTTTATTCTATGAGAAGCCGCGAAAGTTTAAAAAATGCCATTATGGTACAGAGTGGGATGTATGATGATTTGAAGACAAGCAGGGATGGCGCTGCTCAGAAAAAGGTAAATGAAGAACTGAATGCAGCAAACTGCAGGGCACTGGAAGGCGGATATATGAGTACCCAGGGAACGACTTGCATTAGAAAGAGTTCTTTCTATTTGACAGATGCCATTGCAACGGAACATTTTGTGAATGAAAACCGCTTTCATAATAATTTGTATCTGGCAACTAATTATGCGGCTTCACAGGGAATTTCTGTTCAGGAAAGCGGTGGTGAATCCGGTTTGATGCCATATCAGTATGAGTATGATAAGTCATTAAAAATATATAGCATGACAATTGATTTGGAGATGATAGGAAAGGACGAAAATTTCCAGGTGGAAGCCAATGCAGAAGAAAAGGCAGCACGAGTATGTGTGCTGTTAGATGCAGTGGAAAATTTATCATTGGTGGTAAAGGGCAATCTGGATAATGCAGAACCTATTTTTGCAATCGGTGGATTATCCGATCGAAAGACGCATTACTTTGAAAATGTCATACAGGTAGAGGAATCCCAGCTGATTATTTCACAGGATTTGAAAGATAAACTGGCAAGAGGATTCTCATGTGCGTTATTAAGAGGAAATCTTCTGAAAAATGAAAATGAGATTATAAAGGAATTAAATCCGGTGTCAGTCTCAGATTTCTTTGAGAATTTACGTAAAGAAGTTATGAATTATTATGCTAATTAGGAATGAGGAGGATATGGATGAAAGCTTTAAGAATCAAGCTTCATCAGGCAAGTGCCAATTATCGGAAAGAGGAGACGGCGGAAAATAAAATGACGTATCCGCTGCCGCCGATTTCGACAATAACTGGTGCATTGCACAGTATATGCGGGTATCGGGAATACCATGAAATGAATGTCAGCATCCAGGGACGGTTTGCATCTATGCATAGAGAAGCCTATGTAGATCATTGTTTTCTCAATTCTACAATGGATGACCGTGGGATACTTGTGAAAATGAAAAGTGCTTCCATGCTGTCAAATGCATATACGAAAGTAGCTAGTGCAAAAAAATCTCAGGGCAACAGTTTTTTGAAGAACATTACGATTCAGGTGCACGATGAACAATTATTAAATGAATATCGTCAGCTGCGCCAGGAAGGAAATCGTATTGCAGAATGGAAAAAAACAGAATATAAAAATAAATTGGCTGAGTATAAACAGAAAAAGAGTATTTTAGCATTGGAAAAAAAGGAGCAGGAAAAGAGCTCGGAAAAATTCAAGCAGCTTGCAGAAGAAGAACGGAAATTAAAGGAGGAAGAAAAACAATATAAAATCAATGCTGAACGCTATGAAGAAGAACATTATAAGAAACCAATTGCAAAATATCGTACATTGACAAAGTCGTTAAAATATTATGAAATTTTGGATGATATTGAATTGGTCATACATGTTCAGGCTTCGGATGAAACGTTATGCGATATTTATAATCATATAGATGATTTAAAGGCACTTGGCAGAAGTGAAGATTTTGTTGATGTAGAAGATATACAGTTTGTTAACCTGGAACAGGACGAAGAATCTTACAGGAGTTGCTATTCTGCGTATTTGAATTATGAGGATGTGATGAATGAAAGAATAAACACAGGCTGGTATGAAAACAGAGATATTTCGGGAACTAAGTATTATCTTGGAAAAAAATATGATGTCAGTACAGGAAAGCGAATCTTTACGGAAAAAGTGAAAGTCATTTATACATCGGATTTCACAATTGATGAAACCAGTGAAAATGTGTGGGTGGATAAAGAAGCCGAGACAGAAGACGGACAAGTTTATATTGTTAATTTTTTATAAGGGTTATAAAGCTATTCTTGTCGGTGACAGGAATAGCTTTTGCTTAAAGAGGGAAACAAATGAAAAAAACAGATGTTGACAAAATTGATTTAGATAAACCAATCAAAGCGTATATGGCCAAGCCGGATAAGACATTAGGCGAGCATTATGAGGATTTTCTAAGACAGGCAGAGATACTGTGGAATCTGGGATATATATCAAGTGAGCATATGTATGATCTGCTTAAAGAGTGCGGCTGCCATCATGATGATGGTAAGGTTAATTTACCTTTTCAAATGAGAGTGAATGATAAAAGCGGAAAAATAAAATTCGATGAAGAAAAAGAAGTGAGCCATAATGTTTTATCCGTGTTTTATCTGAACCCGAAGGATTATCCTAAAGAGGATTATTTGAAAATTGCCTGTGCTATTTTACATCATCATAATTACTGTGATATAGCTCAGGTATTGAAAGAAAAAATGGATCTTATACAGGAATTGTTGATAGATAGGTATACTTATAAAGTTAAACCCAGTGTGTGGAATAAGATATTAGGAAAAGTCTTATTAGACCCAGAAACAATCACGTTAAAAGGACTGCTGCATCGATGCGATTATAGTGCCAGTGGAAATTATCAGGTAGAATATCAAAATGATTTTCTGTTGGACTCATTGGAAGGGATGATGGCAGTATGGAAACAGAAGGATCCGGAAAGCAAATGGAATGAATTGCAGAAATTCTGTATGGAAAATCGGGAGGAAAATATCATTGCATTAGCACCGACAGGTATGGGAAAAACAGAGGCCGGGCTGCAGTGGATTGGTGACTGGAAAGGATTTTTTATATTGCCGATTCGAACAGCAATCAATTCTATTTATGACCGTGTCAGAAAAGATATTTTGCATGATGAAAAGCTTAATGAGCGATTGGGACTTTTACATTCAGAATCACTGGAATATTATAAAAATAATACTCAGGAGACGGACCTGTTAGATTATTATGACAGAGGGAAAAAATTATCACTTCCGTTGAATATTTCCACAATAGATCAATTGTTTGACTTTGTATTTAAATATAAAGGTTATGAAATGAAATTGACCACACTGGCGTATTCCAAACTGGTTATTGATGAAATTCAGATGTATGGTCCAGATTTGCTGGCGTATCTGGTATGCGGTATTCGGTTGATTCACAAACAGGGAGGGAAAATAGCAATTATTACAGCAACATTGCCGCCTTTTGTAAGAGATTTTCTTGTTCATGATGCGGAGATACCGTTCAAAGAAAAGAGTTTTTCTTCAGATAAAATCCGGCATTCGGTTTTAGTAAAACACGCCTCCATCAATGCAGATGATATTTTGGGGAAATATTATCAGAATCAAAGTGAAGGAAAGGGAAACAAGATTCTTGTTGTATGCAATACCATTAGAAAAGCACAGGAATTATTTGATGCGCTGAAGGAAAAGGATGTGCATTTAAATTTGCATTTATTTCATAGCCGTTTTACAAATTCAGATAAAGCAAAACTGGAACAGGAAATTAAAGATTTTGGTGTTACCTACAGTAAAGACGCTGTAGGCCAGTTGGATATTCAGGATGGTATATGGATATCGACTTCTCTTGTTGAGGTCAGTCTGGATATTGATTTTGACTATTTATTTACAGAGCTGTTGGATTTGAATTCATTATTGCAGCGTATGGGTAGACTAAACCGTAAAGGCGAAAAAGAAATAGAAGGTTATAATTGTTTCGTTTATTATGATGGAGCAAATATAAAATGCGGAAGAAAGGGATTTATAGATAAAACATTGTATCAATGTTCAGTAGATGCTTTGGCCGAAGTCGATGGTTTACTGAGTGAAGCAGACAAAAAAAGATTGATAGATACATATTTTACAATGGATCGGGTCAAAGACAGTGAATTTGTCAGAGAGTATAAAAGAATTTTTGAAGTATTTAAAGATTTAGAGGTTGGGCATTTTGACGAGAATGATATGATTTCATTGCGTAACATAGCGACACAGAATATTATTCCTAAAAAAGTTTATGATGAGAACTATGATGAAATTGTAAGCAAAGAAAAGCAGCTGATTGAAGTTGGGAAAGAAATGAAACGTCTTTCAATAGCAGGTGAAAAGGGCAAAGAATATCAGGAACTGTACAGGAAACGGCTGGATATTCAGGAGTATTTGAAGGGTTTTATTATTTCTATACCGCTGTATGAATTCAGAATATATGATAAGAAATTTTGGGAAGACTTTGGAAATGTTAGTATCAGCAGAAATGAGAAGGTTCCGATTATGAAGTGTCATTATGACGAAAAAGGATTTTATCCAATTGACTATGAAAATATGGAGTTTAAAGATGAGATTATGAATGTTTAAAGCGGATGGGATAATGAAATTTTGAAATACGGTATATTGTGTGTGGGGGGATTTCTATGGATGACAGGATTACAGGCGTTATGGTTTATTATTATTTTGTGTGCCGCAGAAAGCTTTGGTACTTTTGCCATGACATCAACATGGAGAATGAAAATGAGAATGTCATGATTGGAAGAATACTGGATGAAACAAGTTATAAAAGGGATGATAAGCATGTCAATATTGACAATGTGATAAATATTGATTTCATTCGGGAACATAAAGAGATTCACGAAATCAAAAAGAGTAAAGCAATAGAAGAAGCGGGGATTTGGCAGACAAAGTATTATTTGTACTATTTGAAGCAGCGGGGCGTTACTCAATTGAAAGCAAAGATAGACTATCCATTGCTTAGAAAAAATATTGTGGTGGAATTGTCGGCGGAAGACGAAGAAAAAATGAGGGGCGTTTTGGATGATATTATACTGGTAAAAAAACGTGAGACTGTACCGCAGTTGGAGAAAAAGAAAATATGTAAGAAATGTGCATATTATGATTTGTGTTTTATCTAATGGAGGAGATTGACGTGAAGCAAAGTTTGTACATATATAATAGCGGTGATTTGAAGAGAAAAGATAATACGCTGAGGTTTACGAATTATGAGGGTGAAAAGAGAGATGTGCCAATTGAAAGAATTTCGGACATTTATGTTATGTCAGAAATGTCATTTAATACAGCCTTTTTAAATTATATATCGAAGTACGGCATTTCAATTCATTTTTTTAATTACTACAATTACTATACGGGAAGCTATTATCCTAAAGATGCTTTGCTGGCCGGTGGATTATTGGTAAAGCAAGCGGAGTATTATTCGGATTATGAAAAGCGTCTTCAGTTGGCTAAAAAGTTTCTTCAGGCAGCGGCGGAAAACATATATAGAAATTTGAGATATTATAATGGCCGAGGAAAAGACGTTGAAAGTCAAATGAAGGAGATTGACAGACTGCGGAATACATTATCGAATGCTGAAACGATAGAAATGCTGATGGGGATAGAGGGAAATATTCGTCAGCATTATTATGCCGCATGGAATGCCATTGTGAACCAGGAGATTAATTTTAATAAGCGTGTGATGCATCCGCCGGATAATATGATTAATTCTCTGATTTCTTTTGTTAATTCGTTAATTTATGCAAAAACGTTAAGTGAAGTATATCATACTCAATTGAATCCGACAATTAGCTATTTACATGAGCCTGGAGCAAGACGTTTTTCATTGTGTCTGGATATTTCAGAAATTTTTAAACCGCTGGTTGGTGACAGGTTGATTTTCTCTTTATTAAATAAAAGGCAGATTACAGAAGATAGTTTCACAAAAGAACTGAATTTTTTACATTTAAAACAAGATGCTTCTAAACTTATTGCAACAGAATTGGAAAAAAGACTGCGTACAACAATCATGCATAAAGGCCTGGGAAGAAAAGTGTCATATCAATATTTAATTCGCCTGGAAGCATATAAGTTGGTAAAACACTTATTAGGCGAAAAAGAATATGAAGGATTTACAATTTGGTGGTAAAATGTATATAGTATTAGTATATGATATAAGTCAAAGCGAAGCAGGACAGAAACGTTGGTCCCGTATCTTTAAAATTTGCAAGAAATATTTGTCCCATATACAAAATTCAGTTTTTGAAGGCGAAATATCGAAACCTCAGCTGATGCAGTTGAAAAAGGAAATGCAACCGTATATAAATGAAGAGCTTGATTCAATTATTATTTTTAAAAGCAGGCAGGAAAAATGGCTGGATAAAGAATTTTGGGCAAAGGAGGATGATAAAACAAGTTTTATGTTATAATAGATGGTGAAAAAGATGTCTGTATGGATTTTCTTCAATGGGCATCGGAGAGAGTGAGATGAAGGTTAAGGTTTTAAATTGTCGACCTGTAATAATGCAAAAAGTGCAGGGGGTCGACAGAGGCAAAAAATGCAGATAGAATCGGGCAACTGGAAATAATGAAGTTTAAGAGGTTAAGGCTTACAGATGTTTATTTCTGGGGTCGACGGAAATAAGTGTTGTAACCTGTGGTTTTAAAGGTGTCTTTGAACACGGGTATTAATAGAATCAGATTGGAATTTAAAGACTGGCCAAGAGAATCAGTGTGCCTGTATCTCTTGATGTATTAATAGAATCAGATTGGAATTTAAAGGAATGCAACTGTATTCCTTTTGTGGCGCAGAAAGAGTATTAATAGAATCAGATTGGAATTTAAAGACACAGCGAAGCGCCGACCTTGGCATCCTGACAACAGTATTAATAGAATCAGATTGGAATTTAAAGCTTAAATAAAAAGGAGGGTTAATGATGATTTCTGAGTATTAATAGAATCAGATTGGAATTTAAAGTGAAAGAAAGCTAGACAAGCAATATCGAGAGGCGTGGGTATTAATAGAATCAGATTGGAATTTAAAGGATAAGCCAGTCGAAGTTTGCTGACCAGTTCCGCCCGTATTAATAGAATCAGATTGGAATTTAAAGAGGGGCAAAAAATGGGAACGCTCTTCTGTGAGTTTCAGTATTAATAGAATCAGATTGGAATTTAAAGCTGTTCGCATAGCTCATGCCTCTGTCGTCCATTCGTATTAATAGAATCAGATTGGAATTTAAAGCTTTGCAAAAGGTTCATAACCGCCTGCTTCGGGTCTCCGTATTAATAGAATCAGATTGGAATTTAAAGTTTCTACAGGCGGTTTTCAGCTGACTACAAGCGACGTATTAATAGAATCAGATTGGAATTTAAAGTTTTTTCACGCTCCTTTAAATAAAAAGTGGCAGGGGTATTAATAGAATCAGATTGGAATTTAAAGGATTTTCTGAACATTCCGTACTGAAATGTCCATCACGTATTAATAGAATCAGATTGGAATTTAAAGCAGAAATCTTGCAGTCTATGCAGAGAGAAAAGTGGAAGTATTAATAGAATCAGATTGGAATTTAAAGGAAATTATCCTTTGCCCCGTTGACCTTTCCGACCGTGTATTAATAGAATCAGATTGGAATTTAAAGATTAAATGCTGTCCATACCGAAACGATAGCTTCAAGTATTAATAGAATCAGATTGGAATTTAAAGGAGACAGAAGGCTCAATATGAGGCAGAACAGGCGAGAGTATTAATAGAATCAGATTGGAATTTAAAGCAATGATTAGAAAGGTTGCCCTGGTGCAAGCTCTCAGTATTAATAGAATCAGATTGGAATTTAAAGGAATTTGGTTTCGAAGCACAGCAGGTATACATTTCTAGTATTAATAGAATCAGATTGGAATTTAAAGAAAAATGGTCGCATCGCTCAGAACCATTGCGTTATCCAGTATTAATAGAATCAGATTGGAATTTAAAGATATACACAACAAAGCATACAGCGTCAAAGTCACAAAGTATTAATAGAATCAGATTGGAATTTAAAGTTGTTAAACACGAAAATACAGTTTATCTCTTGTGCGTATTAATAGAATCAGATTGGAATTTAAAGGGTATACGGAAAGAATGCAATAGAGAGATGGATTCGGGTATTAATAGAATCAGATTGGAATTTAAAGCAGAAAGAAAAGACGCTAGAGAGAAGGGTCAAAGATCGTATTAATAGAATCAGATTGGAATTTAAAGCAAATATGATCTTCAGATTGTTTTCATGAAGGAACGTGTATTAATAGAATCAGATTGGAATTTAAAGCATAACAATAAAATGTTTTGTTCACCTTATTGTGAGTATTAATAGAATCAGATTGGAATTTAAAGGGAATAAACTCTGGCTGTGCCAGCTTCTCCGAAAGCAGTATTAATAGAATCAGATTGGAATTTAAAGTCTGTTGTCATCTGTTGATTAAATGCGTCTTCATTTGTATTAATAGAATCAGATTGGAATTTAAAGGATATTTTAATATCATCTTCTCACCTCCTGCCGTTAGTATTAATAGAATCAGATTGGAATTTAAAGTTGAAAGATATGCTGTTCAATGATGCATCTGATGAGGTATTAATAGAATCAGATTGGAATTTAAAGTGTAAAAGACGTAGTGTCACTTGCGAATGATGAGGGTATTAATAGAATCAGATTGGAATTTAAAGACTTTTTCAGCAAAATCCTCTTGCGATAAATTCAGAGTATTAATAGAATCAGATTGGAATTTAAAGTCGATTGCAGACATTAGGGCAGAGGCAGCAGAGATCAAGTATTAATAGAATCAGATTGGAATTTAAAGAAGATTCATCTTTCAAATCTTGGAAAGCATCGTCTTCACCGTATTAATAGAATCAGATTGGAATTTAAAGGTGTCGTTGAGGTATGTTGATAGTGCGAATATATCGGTATTAATAGAATCAGATTGGAATTTAAAGGTAATGCAACAAACTGGTACAGCCGTACAAGAGGTGTATTAATAGAATCAGATTGGAATTTAAAGGCAACGGTGCAGAGCAGGAGTTCAGTCATCGGAGAGAGTATTAATAGAATCAGATTGGAATTTAAAGGTCTTTCATCTTCATCAATAGTTTCTTCTGGTTTTGGGTATTAATAGAATCAGATTGGAATTTAAAGTGAAGGACCTGACCGTCGTGAGAACAACGGATATATTGTATTAATAGAATCAGATTGGAATTTAAAGTCTTTTTGCACTTATAAGTGACTTACATTCAACTAGGTATTAATAGAATCAGATTGGAATTTAAATTATTCTTAGAAAGTGACGCATTGTGTAGTTACTTCTCTTGACGGGTAGCACACCATTGAAGTGGTGGTTATGACTGCTTAAAAAATACAGAAAAAGGTTGCTAGATAGAAGAAATACAGTGTATTATAGGAGATATGCTATATCATTTTTAATTTAAAATTTGAGAATGATGTAATAGTATTAAACAGGTTATTCCCTGTCGATTTTGACAGGGAAATTTGATTATGCCAGCGAAACTCAGGCAGTTAACATGGATGCTTTTGAAGAGGAAGACAGATCATTTATAGTATAAAAGATAGTATAGAAGAAAGGATTTTTTATGAACATACAGATTTTCGGCACTTCAAAGTGCTTTGATTCAAAGAAGGCCATGCGTTATTTCAAGGAGCGCGGCATTAAGTATCAGTGGATTGATATGAAGGAAAAGGGGCTCAGCAAAGGGGAGTATACAAAGGTGAAACAGGCGGTAGGTGGTCTGGATGCCATGCTGAATCCGAAGTGCAAGGATCAGGATACACTGGCGCTGATAAAATATATTGCTGATGAAGATAAGGATGAAAAGGTGCTGGAGAATCAGCAGGTATTAAAGACACCTATTGTCCGAAATGGTGCGCAGGCGACAGTGGGCTATCAGCCGGATGTTTGGAAAGGCTGGAAGTAAGCTAAGATGGAACCGTATTATTATCAGAAGATGAATAAGCAGAAGCAGGCGGTGTACCATGCCATTTTACAGGGGATTACAGCTTTATCAGATGAATTCCAGATTCCTGCCCTGGATGGACCGGAGTTGTACGATGTATTTTTCCAGCTGCGGCTGGATCATCCGGAGATATTCTGGGCAACAAGTTTCAAATACAAATTTTTCAAGGGTTCACCGAATTATATTTTTATCCCGGAATATATTTTTGAGAAGAATAAGATCCGGGAGCATCAGAAGGCGCTGAAAGCCAGAGTGGACAAACTGGCAAGACCGGCAAAAAATTTTTCAGACATTGAAAAAGAAAAGTATGTTCATGATTTTATCTGTGAGAATGTACGTTATGATAAGCTGAAAAAGGCCTATTCCCATGAGATTATCGGACCGTTGGGGCAGGGCGTCGGGGTCTGCGAGGGCATTGCCAAGTCGGTGAAAATTCTGTGTGATGCACTGAATCTCTGGTGCATCATTGCAATTTGCGGTAATAATCCGGAGAAAGGTATTAAATACAGACATACATGGAATATTATTCGACTGGATGGAAAGTATTATCATCTGGATGCTACATTTGACAACAGCCTTGGGCGCAGCGGAAGCGGTAAGCCGGAGATTCGTTATGATTATTTTAATCTGGATGACAAGGCTGTATTCAGAGACCATGAACCACTGATTGCACCGGCACCGGCATGTACAGATAATAGTCGTTTCTATTACAAAGACAAGAAGTTATCTTTCACGAAAACGGAGGATGTATATAAACGTTCTCTTCAGGCGGCGAAAAAGGGGAAAACACTGACTTTTCACTGGAGAGGCGGTTATCTGACACGGGAAGTATTGGGCGAATTGCTGGACTTGATGCAGCAGGCTGGGGACCAGAAGAATAAAACGGCTGTTGTTAGTTTGAATTGGGCGCAGGCAGTATTGCGGCTGCATTATGTGGATACTGCAGAGGGAGGAATAGGAATGACAGCAGTGGATGAAAAATCTGCCAACAATCCTGAGGCCGCAGAGAGACAAGTCCATTTTACGATGGAAGAAGCAAATGAGGGCGAACAGATAGATATAGAGTGATTGCAGATGCAGATACATCAATGTATCATTGAGGAATATGTAAAATAATCAGGTCAGTGCTTGAAAATATCCGGCAGCCAGGGAGATGAATTCCCTGGCTGATTTTGTCAGGTAATGATCTTTTCTGTGGGCTGCACATATATTCCATTCAGGATGCTCCGGTAGAACAAAATAGCGGATATGGGAATCCTGTGGGCGAACATAATACATAGGGATAATACCGCAGCAGATGCCGGAAGGAACAGCAGATACAATGGCATGATTGTTGGATGTTTCGAAAAGTACATCCGGTTTAAATCCGTCATGGGTGAATATGTGATCGACAAGTTCACGAATGGTTGAGTTCTTGTGGGTCAGGACAAAAGGATAATCTTTAAACGATGAATCTTTAAACGATGTCAGATTGCACTCAGGAAAGAGACCCTTATCATTGTCTGAAGGCGAATCAGAAGCTGAAAATGAGCCATGAAGAGACATCTGTTTGGCAAATGCAGAGGGGACGGCTAGGACAAGACTTTCTTTGGCAATACGAAGATATTCAAGCCCCTTTTTTTCCTGACTTTCAAAAAGAGTCATGAAACCGATGTCCAGCTGACCGGACAGAAGAAGAGGATTCTGGTCGTGCACACTCAATTCCATAGGATCTATATGAACCTGCGGATAAAGCTGATGAAATTCCGGATAGATATTTGAAAACATTGTGATTGCTGTAAAAGAAATTAAAGCAGGTATTCAGATTGCAGAAGATCTGGTGACACGTCAGGATATTCCGCAGGCACATAAAGTTGCCTTAACCAGAATTCCAAAAGGAAAGCCGGTTATTCGTTATGGCGTTGTGCTTGGATACGCAATGGAAGATATCGAGAAAGGTGATTGGATTAACGAATTTATGCTGGAGCTGCCGACACCGCCGTCTGTTGATCATATGACATATGGAACAAATATTGTGACTGATCTTCCGAAGGCACCGAGAACAACTTTTATGGGATACAGAAATCCTAATGGCGGTTATGCCGGCACAAGAAATATTCTTGGAATCAGTACAACTGTACAGTGTGTAACAGGCGTTTTGAATGTGGTTGTAAAGCGAATTCGTGAAGAATTGTTGTCTCCGGCTGAGAGGTCATCTAAGAAAGGCTTAATCTACGCTGCAACACCGGCCAGCGATATTGTCTGCGGACCATGTCAGCTTGCTTCTGGTATTACGCTTCAGGTATTTATGACAGGCCGCGGTACACCATACGGCCTCGCCGCTGCACCGGTTATTAAAGTCTGTTCAAGAAATGAAATGAAGGAAATGTGGCAGGATTTAATCGATGTCAATGCAGGTCCTGTTGCTACAGGTGAAGCAGAAATATCTGAAATCGGTACAGAGATATTTAATAAAATTCTGGCAGTAGCCAGCGGTGAAGATCAGAGCTTTGCCGAAAAATATAAATTACATAATGATTTGTGCATTTTTAATCCTACACCGATCACCTAAAAAGAAAAAGTCCGGAAGATACAGAGCTTCTGGGCTTTTTTGATGTTTAGGATACTATTTTGTACTTATAATTGTGGAGCGTGTCAGGCTGCGGAAAGATATGTCGGAAACATAAATTTGACAAATACTTAATAATATGATATATTACCTGTAATGTTTTTGTAACAAATGAAATATTTTATTAAAAAACAGATGCCACTATTACAAAAAGAAAATGTAAGACTACGTTTTTACAGGAGGTTTATATCAATGATTAAAAGAAAACTTGCATTACTTGGCACTGCTGTTGCAGTATCTTTACTGATGACAGTACCAGCATTTGCAGCTGACACCAAAGATACAGACACTGCACAGAACGCACAGAATACACAGAGCGTACAGGAAGAGAAGACAGAGGAGGATACAGAAGAGGATACAGGCTATGTAACATGTTCTGTTCTCAATGTGCGCAGAGCCAGCTCTGAGAAATCAGATAAAGTCGGAACACTGAAGAGGGGTGAAGAAGTCAAGATTCTAAGAGATGAGGAGAATGGCTGGTATGCAATTGATTTTGAAGGTCACATCCGATATGTTCACGGTGATTATATTACAACAGATCAGGACGAGGTGAATGGTTATACAGCCAGTGACTGGGATGGGCCGGTTCTGACAGCTTTTGCAGGTACGATTACTGGTCCGAGCGGTAAGGAAACATATTATAACTTGAATATGTCAGGCGTCGTCAGTATTATGAGAAGTCTTGGAAATACAGATGAGTATTGGGTCAGAGATGACGGTGTGAAGATGCTTGGTGATTATGTGATGGTTGCCGCTAATCTGGATGTTCATCCAAGAGGTTCTCTTGTTGAAACAAGTCTTGGCATGGGCATTGTCTGTGATACAGGAAGCTTTGCTTCAGGCAATTCCACACAGCTTGATATTGCAGTCAGCTGGTAGGGCAAATGCTCATTGCAGTCAGGCTGTCCGACAATTTGAAGAGTAATTAAAAACGGAAACAATTCTATGATAGAAATAAGTCGAAGAGCGGTGCTTTTCGGCTTATTTTATGTTATGATAAAAAAAGTTTGATGATGAAGACAAGGAGGTAAGCGATGATTAAAATTGGAATGCTTTTGCCTTATGAAGATATGATGCTGATTGCAAAGCGTGTTATTGAAGAGACTGGCATACAGATAGATTATATAAAAGTTGTGAATACAGTGGATGCGGTGAATGAAGCGAGAAATGCATTTGCAGCCGGGGCGTATATCCTGATTGCGCGAGGTTATCAGGCAAAATTGATCCAGCAGTATACCAGGCTGCCGGTATTCTGCACAGACTAGTTTCCAGAATATCCGAACGGACAATGAGAAGATGCAGCAGCTCCTTGAGGAAGCTAAGATTTATGCATTATCTTCCAGCCCGGTAATGATTTATGGACAGGCGGGAATAGAGGATTATTTGATTGCGGAGGCTATAAAAGGAATAGACAGAAGTTCACTTTTTATTGTTTCAAAAGTATATCCTCATAATGCGGGACGTGCCCATATTTTTGATGCGCTGGATCGTTCATTGAGAAATTTAAGGACAGATTATCTTGATTTATATTTACTTCACTGGCGTGGGCAGGTACCTTTGAGAGAGACCGTTGAGTGCATGGAGCAGTTGGTCAAAGAAGGAAAAATCCGCAGATGGGGTGTTTCTAATTTTGATACAGATGATATGGAAGAATTATTTTCTGTAAAAAATGGAGATCATTGTGCAGTGAATCAGGTATTATACCATTTGGGGTCAAGAGGTGTAGAATATGATCTGATGCCGTGGCTTGAAGAGCATCATGTTCCGCTGATGGCCTATTGTCCATTGGCACAGGGCGGTGATCTCAGAAGGGGACTGCTGAATAATAAGGCTGTTCAAATGGTCGCAGAGCAGAGACATATAACCGCCATGCAGGTGCTGCTGGCATTTGTACTGCATCATGAGAATGTGATTGCCATTTCTAGAAGCGGCAAAGCGGAGCATGTTCTTGAAAATTGTCAGGCGGCGGAAATTAAGCTGACAGAAGAGGAATACAGACTTCTTGATCGGGCATTTCCTGCGCCGGATCACAAGGTCTGGCTTGATATTGTTTAATTGAATGAAAAAGTACAGGGCGGTCTGTATGTAAAGGTGATTTGTTTAGTCAGGGATGGAATAGATACATTTATCTATTCCATCCCTTTTTTGAGTATGTTATACTATATGGAGTCTGAATGAGATAGCATTGTAAATGTTTCAGTTTGTTAGGTGTTACATTTTTATAGAAGAAACGAATTCTGAGCAGTAAAATGCTGTCATTATCATAATGGAGGAAATAAAGAAATGGCAAAAGACCGGAAGCAGGGAAAGAGAGGCCTGAATATTATTATCGTGGGCTGCGGCAAAGTTGGTGCTTCCCTGACGGAACAGTTATATAAGGAAGGACATGATATTACGCTGGTGGACAGAAGTTCAGAACGGCTTCAGGTACTGACGGATATGTATGATGTCATGGGTATTGTGGGAAACGGTGCCAGTTATAAGATTCAGCGGGAAGCGGGAATTGACAATGCAGATCTGATGATTGCTGTGACAGATTCGGACGAGCTGAATCTGCTGTGCTGTACGGTGGCAAAACGTGTGGGTGACTGTGCAGCCATTGCCCGTGTTCGTACACCGGATTACAGTGATGAAGCTTCTTATTTAAAAGAAAAGCTTGGACTGGCAATGATCATTAATCCTGAGATGGAAGCGGCCAATGAGATTACGCATGTATTCAGTTTGCCGGCAGCTTTGGGCGTCAATTCATTTGCACATGGACAGGCACAGATGATTCGATTCAAAATTCCTGAGAATAATCGTCTGGATGGTCAGAAGGTTATGACCATGGCCAGGAATATTTCAGGAGATGTGCTTGTGTGTGCTGTCGAACGAGAGAAGCAGGTATTTATTCCGGATGGTAATTTTGAGCTGCATCAGGGGGATGTTGTCTCTTTTATTGCAACATCCAAGGCGGCAAAGGAGTTTTTTGAGCGTATCGGTATGCCAAATAAGCCGGTACATAACACAATGATCATCGGCGGCGGCAAGGCAGCTTATTATCTCGGCAAGATGCTGATTGACATGGGAATTGAAGTCAAGATTATTGAGATAGACAGAAAGCGATGCCGGGAATTGAGTGAATTGCTTCCGCAGGCCACGATCATCAATGGAGATGGTACCGATGAAGAGTTATTAAATGAAGAAGAAATCGCCTATGTGGATTCGCTTGTGCCGCTGACAGGTATTGATGAGGAGAATGTATTGCTGGCTCTTCATGCAAGGGAAGTTTCTGATGCCAAGGTCATTACTAAGGTGAACAGAAATGCTTTTCACAATTTGATAGACAAATTGGATCTTGGCAGTGTTATTTATCCGAAGTATATTACGGCGGAGGCAATTGTTGCTTATGTGCGTGCAAAACAGGCATCTGTAGACAGCAGCAATGTGGAAACTATTTATCATATGTTTGATTCCAGGGCAGAGGCTATTGAGTTTAATGTCAGTGCAAAATCAAGAGTGACAGATGTACCTTTGAAGGATTTGAATACGAAGGATAATTTGCTGATTGCATGTATTAATCGTTCTGGAAAGATTATTATTCCGGGTGGTATGGACAGCATTCAGGCTGGCGATACCGTTGTTATTGTGACGACCCATACAGGGTTCCAGAATATTGAAGATATTTTACGGTAATGGAGGCGTCAGATGAACGGAGGAATGATTAGATTTATTCTGGGCAGTGTATTGAAAGTAGAGTCGGCACTTCTCCTTTTTCCATGTATTGTTGCAGTTTTTTACAAAGAGTCAGCCGGCTACTGGTTTTTATGCACGGCCGTGCTGAGTTTTGTGTTGGGATATCTCCTTTCAAGAAAGAAACCTCATAATACAGTTTTTTATTTGAAGGAAGGATGTGTCACGACAGCCATGTCCTGGATTGTGATCAGTCTTGTGGGATGTCTGCCATTTTATTTGTCTGGTGAAATTCCGTCTTTTACAGATGCTTTGTTTGAGACGATTTCCGGTTTTACAACAACTGGTGCCAGTATTTTATCGGATGTTGAATGTCTGTCGCAGAGCATTCTTTTCTGGCGGAGCTTCAGTCATTGGATCGGCGGTATGGGCGTATTGGTATTCCTTTTGGCTATTATTCCGCTGAGCGGCGGATCTCATATGAACCTGATGCGGGCAGAGAGCCCGGGACCGTCTGTGGGTAAGCTGGTGCCAAAGGTACGTGCAACGGCGCGTATTCTCTACATGATCTACTTCGGGATGACTATTGTACAGCTGATTTTTTTGCTGCTTGGCAAAATGCCGTTTCTTGAGGCATTGATGATTACGTTTGGCACAGCAGGTACAGGCGGCTTTGGTGTCCGCAATTCCAGTATTGGCGGATATTCCCCTTATATTCAATGGGTTGTGGCCATCTTCATGATTTTATTTGGTGTTAATTTTAATGCTTATTATTTTATTTTATTAAAACGTTTTAGACAAGCCTTTGATATGGAAGAAATTAAGGGATACTTTTTGATTATTGCGGCAGCCAGTGGTATGATTTTTGTCAATATTTATGACAAAACAATGACTGCGGCAGATACCCTTCGGCATGTGGTGTTCCAGGTGGGGTCATTGATGACTTCCACGGGATATTCAACAGTAGATTTTGATCTATGGCCCAGTGCATCCAAGGTTGTGCTGATTATTATTATGTTCATTGGGGCCTGCGCAGGAAGTACCGGCGGCGGCATCAAAGTCTCCCGTGTGATCATGATGCTAAAGAGTGTCAAAAGAGAACTGAATGCTTATCTCCATCCGAAGAGTGTCCGTACGATTAAGATGGAAGGAAAGGCACTGAATCAGGGAGCTATCAGTTCAGTGGCGGTTTATTTTATTACATTTACACTGATATTTGCCGCATCATTTTTGCTTGTTTCATTGGAAGGCAGGGATCTGACAACGAATTTCACAGCGGTATTGACGACCATGAACAATATGGGACCGGGGTTGGCTGATGTTGGACCATCGAGAAACTTCGGAGAACTTTCCGTGCTGTCAAAATATGTTCTGATGTTTGATATGCTGGCCGGACGACTGGAGCTGTTCCCAATGCTTGTTTTATTCCATCCTGTATTGTGGAAAGAAACATGGGCCGGCAGCAAGCGGAAGAGAAGACGCAGCAGGCGTGAAAAAAGAGCGGCTGCAAAGTAAATATAAAATAAGTGCAATTGTCGGACGGCATAAAGATGTCAGACGAAGGCCGGGAAGGCGGGATAAATGATGATGAAAGAAAGATTATTGAGGGAATTCGCAGAGCGATTCGGTAATGCGGAAGGTGCACAGGTGTATTTCGCTCCGGGGAGAGTCAATCTGATCGGTGATCATATTGATTATAACGGCGGCCATGTATTTTCGTGTACACTGGATATCGGTACTTATGCTGTTGTGAGAAAACGTCAGGATCAGAGATTATTCTTTTATTCGATGAATTATCCGGATGTGGGCATCATTAATTGTTCTCTGGCCAATGGTCTGGAGAACGATGAGGAAGACGGATGGGCCAATTATCCCAAAGGAGTAATATGGGCCTTTGGCAAGAGGGGTATGCAGCCTGACTGTGGCCTTGACATGATGGTTTACGGCAACATTCCCAGCGAGTCCGGCCTGTCTTCATCAGCATCACTTGAGGTCTTGACAGGATGGGTTCTGAGGGATATATTTGATTTTGAAGTATCAGATCAGGACATTGCATGGATCGGACAGTATTCAGAGAATGAATTTAATGGCGTGAACGGCAGTATTATGGACCAGTTTGCGATTGCCATGGGCAGGGAGAATCATGGGATTTATCTGAATGCAGAAGATTTATCTCATCGCTATATTCCGATTCATCTTGATGGTGTGCAGCTTGTAATTGCCTGCACGAACAAGGAAAGAGGTCTTGCAGATTCAAAGTATAATCTCAGACGTATGGAATGTGAGAGAGCTGTGGCGGATCTTCAGAAAACAGTTGCCATTGAGAAACTGGGAGAATTATCGCAGAATGATTTTGAAGCCTGCCAATCAGCAATCGAAGATCCGGTCTGCATCAGACGAGCGAGACATGCAGTCACAGAGAATGAGAGAACGATTCAGGCTGTGGAAGCGCTGGAATCGAATGATCTTGATACATTTGGCCAACTGATGAATGACTCCCATCGTTCATTGCGGGATGATTATGAAGTCACAGGAGATGAGCTGGATGCTCTGGTTGAAGCGGCATGGGAGACAGAAGGTGTTTTAGGTTCACGTATGACAGGCGCAGGCTTTGGCGGATGTACCATCAGCCTTGTCCGTACAGATGATGTAGATAATTTCATTAAGAAAGTTGGCAGAAGCTACAGACAGCAAATAGGCTACCCGGCCGATTTTTACATCTGCAAAATAGGCGGCGGCCCGGTAAAATTATAAAAGAAAGGAATTTACCATGAAAATTTTAGTATCAGGCGGAACAGGTTATATTGGTTCCCACACTTGTGTGGAACTGCTGAATAAGGGCTATGAAGTAGTCGCATTTGATAATCTTTACAATTCCAAGATTGATGTTGTTGACAGAGTGGAGAAGATTACCGGCAGGAAATTGGTTTTTTATAAAGCGGATATGCTGGACAAAGAGTCTATGCGTCCTATATTTGAAGAACATAAGTTTGATGCGGTGATTCACTTTGCTGCACTCAAAGCTGTTGGCGAATCCGTTCAGAAGCCGCTGGCTTATTACAAGAACAATATTTCCGGTTCATTGAATTTATGCGAACTGATGAATGAATATGGCTGCAAGCGCATTATCTTCAGTTCTTCAGCAACTGTTTACGGTGCTCCGAAGACAGTACCGATCACAGAAGATTTCCCATTATCCACAACGAATCCATATGGTTCAACTAAGCTGATGCTTGAAAGAATTTTCTCAGATTTCTGCGTACCGGATCCGGAATGGAGTGTAGTACTGCTTCGTTATTTCAATCCGATCGGTGCCCATGAAAGCGGTCTTCTCGGTGAGAGTCCGAATGGTATTCCAAACAATCTGATGCCTTATATTGCACAGGTGGCTGCCGGCAAGCTGGAATGCCTTGGTGTATTCGGTGATGATTATGATACACCGGATGGCACGGGTGTCAGAGATTATATCCATGTGGTTGACCTGGCAAAGGGACATGTGAATGCGGTTGAGAAAGTAACTTCTTCTACAGGTGTGAATATTTACAATCTGGGTACAGGTATTGGTTACAGTGTACTGGATATTGTCAAAGCATTTGAAGCTGCCAATGGTATCAAGATTCCATATGTGATCAAACCGCGTCGTGCAGGCGATATTGCCATCTGCTATGCGAATCCGGGCAAAGCAAAGAGAGAACTTGGCTGGGAAGCAAAGTATGATCTTGAACGTATGTGCAAAGATTCATGGAACTTTACAAAGAAGAGCCTTGGCTTGGAATAGGACGGTTTTATGGCAGATTTAATAACATTTGTGACAGAAGAAGGTCAGGTTATCAGAGGTTCTGTGATGGGAGCCTTTGAGGATGATCTTTCCGGCAAGAATTACGTGATTTATACAGATAATTCTGTAAATGAGACAGGCAATTACAATATTTTTGCAGCATCTTATGATCCTGAGCAGGAAGAAGAACAGATCCTGATTCACGCCATTGAAACTGAGGCAGAGTGGCAGCGCATTGAGCTGATGCTTCAGAAACTCAGCAATGGTCCTGAGGGTTATGGAGAATAGTTGAAATATTCAGAATATTTTGAATAAATTAATACGATCAAAGACAAAATGATTCGAATCTGGAAAATATATACATTCTTATAAATGAAATAAGTAAAACGAAAGACAGAAATTGTTGACACGATGAAAATCAGTGTTATACTAAAATTAACAGATCGTTTGAAAACAATGACAGAAAGAGATGGTATTTTGTCATGCAAAGAGGCATGAATAGTGAGAAGTTCGTGTCTCTTTTTGTTTTTAAGCACACGTAATAAGGAGGTAGTTACTATGAAAAAGTTTTTGGCACTTGTTTTGTCTGTAGTCATGGTTGCTTCACTTGCAGCCTGCGGCAATTCAGGAACAAAGGAAACTCAGGCACCTGCCGCATCAGGTGACAGTGCGACAGCAACTGAGTCAACAGCAGCAGAATCAACAGGTGAGACAGCAGAGAAGGTTGGAGACGGTGTTGATGCTAAGGATCTGAAGGTTGGTTTTATCTTTATCGGTGATGAGAATGAGGGTTATACAGCCGCTCATTATGCCGGTGCAAAAGGTATGCAGGAAGCACTTGGACTTTCTGATGATCAGGTCATCATCAAATGGAATATCCCTGAAGATGAGACATGTTATGATGCAGCCGTAGACCTTGCAGACCAGGGATGCAACATCATCTTTGCCAACAGCTTTGGCCATGAATCCTACATCCTTCAGGCAGCAGCAGAATTCCCGAATGTACAGTTCTGCCATGCAACAGGATATCAGGCAGCAGGCAGCGGACTTTCCAATATGCACAATTACTTTACATCTATTTATGAATCCCGTTATGTATCCGGTGTTGTAGCAGGTATGAAATTGAACGAGATGATCGCAGACGGCAAGATCACAGAAGATACAGCTAAGGTTGGTTATGTCGGTGCCTATCCATATGCAGAAGTTATCAGCGGTTTCACATCCTTTTTCCTGGGTGTAAGAAGCCAGTGTCCATCTGCTACAATGGAAGTGAAGTATACAAACAGCTGGGCAAGTTTTGACCTTGAGAAAGAATGTGCTGAATCTCTGATCGCAGACAAATGTGTCCTGATCAGCCAGCATGCAGATACAACAGGTGCTCCTACAGCTTGTGAAGCAGCAGGTGTTCCTTGTGTAGGCTACAATATCTCTATGATTCCGACAGCACCTAACACAGCTCTGACAAGTGCTTCTATTAACTGGGAGCCTTATTATGAATATGCAACAAAGTGCGTCATCGACGGTACAGCTATTGACACAGACTGGTGCAAGGGCTTTGCAGAAGGTGCAGACAAGCTGACAGATCTCAATGACAAGGTCGTTGCAGAAGGTACAGCTGAGAAGGTAAAAGAAGTTGAAGATGCAATCATCGATGGCAGTCTTCATATATTTGATACATCTACATTCACAGTAGATGGCAAGGAACTGACAGATGCTGACAGCGAATACATCAGCGACGGTTATTTCCATGAATCCGAAAAGGCTTCTGCACCAGCTTTCGATTTCATTATCGATGGCATTACAGCAGTAACACAGTAATCGTATGATATCTAGGGTGGGGCTGTCGATTGACAGCCTCATTTTGGTATGTTGAAGGAGGCTTGATGGTGGAAGCAGTAAATGCCATTGAATTAAAGAATATTACAAAACGTTTTGGTACAAAAGTTGTAGCCAATGACAAAGTTAATCTGATTTTGAGAAAAGGTGAAATTTTATCTCTTCTGGGTGAAAACGGAAGCGGTAAGACCACACTGATGAATATGTTGTCAGGTATCTATTTTCCGGATGAAGGGCAGATTTTTGTGAATGGAAAGGAAGTACTCATTTCTTCACCAAAAGATTCCTTTGATCTGGGTATTGGAATGATCCATCAGCACTTCAAACTGATCGAGGTACTGACAGCGGCTGAGAATATTATTCTCGGTCTGCCGGGCAGGATGAACCTGAATATGGATGAAGTGATCAAAGATATTCAGGCACTGGTGGATAAGTATGGTTTTGAGATGGACTGCAGGAAGAAGATCTATGAAATGTCCGTATCTGAGAAGCAGACCGTTGAAATTGTGAAGATGCTTTATCGCGGTTCTGAGATTTTGATTTTGGATGAACCGACAGCTGTTTTGACACCGCAGGAGACAGAGAAGTTATTTGCGGTACTCAGAAACATGAGAGCGGATGGCCGTTCCATTATTATCATCACGCACAAATTGCATGAAGTACTGGCACTTTCAGACAGAGTATCTGTTTTGCGTAAGGGCAAGTATATTGGTACTGTCAATACATGTGATGCAACGGAGAGTTCGTTGACAGAGATGATGGTGGGTGAAAAGGTCAGCCTGAATATTGATCGTCCTGAACCGGAGAATCCGAGGGAAATCTTAAAAGTATCCGGACTTACCTGTCTGGATAATGAAGGTGTGAAATCACTGGACGATGTCAGCTTTACTGCTTATGGCGGTGAAATACTCGGCGTGGCCGGAATTGCAGGAAGCGGACAGAAAGAACTGCTGGAGGCCATTACAAATCTCTGTCCGATTGCCGGAGGTACCATCAGCTGTGTGAGCGAGCAGGGCAAAGAAGTTGTTATTTCCGGTAAGTCTCCGGAACATATTGAGAATGAGGGGATACATATTGCACATATCTCCTTTGTTCCGGAAGACCGACTTGGTATGGGACTTGTAGCTTCCATGGACATGACAGATAATATGATGCTCCGAAGTTATCGGGACGGCAAAGGTATTTTTGCGGACAGAAAGAAACCGAAAGCCCTGGCGGAGAGCCTGATCAATAAGCTTGGTATTGTGACACCGGGCGTTTCTACTCCGGTTGGACGATTATCCGGCGGTAATGTCCAGAAGGTGCTTGTGGGACGTGAAATTGCCATGAATCCGGATATTCTTCTGGTGGCTTATCCGGTGCGAGGTCTGGATATTAATTCTTCTTATCAGATTTATAATCTGATGAATGAGCAGAAGAAAAAAGGTGTTGCGGTTATCTGTGTTATTGAAGACCTGGATGTATTGTTGGAAATATCTGATAGAATCCTTGTTTTGTGCGGAGGACGTGCGACAGGTATTGTGGATGGGCGGACAGCCACAAAGGATGAAATCGGTTTACTGATGACAAAGGGACATAAGGAGGAGAGCCATGTTTAAAGATTCATCATTGCATATTGCAGCCAGGGATTCTATTGCCTGGTGGAAGGCATGGCTGATCAGACTGATTGCAGTTTTTCTGTCACTGATTGTCTGTGCGATTGTTATTTTCGGATTAACAAAAATGAATCCGGTTGAGGTTTACAAAGGAATTTTTGACGGTGCCGTAGGCACCAGCCGAAGAACCTGGGTGACAGTCAGAGATACTATGGTACTGCTCTTGATTGCCATTGGTTTGACACCGGCTTTCAAGATGAAATTCTGGAATATCGGTGCAGAAGGTCAGATCCTTGTAGGTGGTGCGGCGACAGCAGCGCTGATGATTTATGCCGGAGATTCAATGCCTACACCGGTACTGATGATTTTGATGTTTGTTGCCAGTCTGGCAGCAGGTATGATCTGGGGAATTATTCCGGCGATTTTCAAAGCTTATTTTAATACGAATGAGACATTATTTACATTGATGCTGAACTATGTAGCGATGCAGATTGTTACATTCTGTATTGTTTATTGGGAGAATCCTGCGGGATCCAATACAGTCGGTATTATTAATTCAGCAACTCGTGCTGGATGGCTGCCGGCGTTGGGAGGTCTGACCTACGGTTGGAATGTGTTGATTGTTCTGGCATTTACATTTGGAATGTACATTTATATGAAGTACAGCAAGCAGGGCTATGAAGTTGCTGTTGTAGGTGAAAGCCAGGATACAGCACGGTATGCACGAATCAATGTGAAGCGCACCATTATCCGTACAATGGGTATTTCAGGCGGCATCTGCGGTATTGCCGGATTCCTTCTGGTCAGCGGTGCCAGCCATACGATTTCAACATCCACGGCAGGCGGACGCGGCTTTACAGCTATCATCGTTGCGTGGTTATCAAAATTCAATGCATTTGTGATGATCCTTGTTTCCTTCTTTCTTGTTTTCATGGAGAAGGGTGCAATTCAGATCGCATCACAGTTTAATCTGAACGAGAACGCATCCGATGTTATTACAGGTATCATTTTGTTCTTTATTCTGGGCAGTGAATTCTTTATCCGCTACAGAATTGCATTTACCAAAGCACATAAGTAAGGGAGGCCGATGAGATGAGTACATTGATTATATTTATTCAAAAAGCCATTGCTCAGGGCATCGGTATGCTCTTTGGTGCGACAGGCGAGATTATTACAGAAAAATCCGGCAACCTGAATCTGGGTGTTCCGGGGCTGATGTATATGGGCGGCATCGCCGGACTGATGGGCGCATTCGTCTATGAAAACGGAACAGAAAATCCAATCGGAATTGTGGGTGTCATTATTTCCATGTTATGTGCATTGATTGCATCTGGTTTAGGGGCATTGATCTACAGTGTTCTGACAATTACATTGAGAGCCAATCAGAATGTAACAGGTCTTGCACTGACCACATTTGGTGTCGGTTTCGGTAACTTCTTCGGTGGTTCTCTTTCACAGCTGGCAGGTGGTGTCGGTCAGATTTCTGTTGCTGTGACAGGTGCAACTTACAAAACAAAGATTCCGGGATTATCCAAGATTCCGGTGATCGGAGACATTTTATTTTCCTATGGTTTTATGACCTATTTTGGTATTATTCTTGCTATCCTTGTTTCATGGTTTATGTTTAAAACAAGAAAGGGACTGAATCTCCGTGCTATTGGCGAAAGCCCGGCAACAGCTGATGCAGCGGGCATCAATGTTACACTTTATAAATATGCAGCAACTGTCCTCGGCGGAGCCATCAGCGGTCTCGGTGGTCTGTATTTCGTTATGGAATATTCAGGCGGTACATGGACCAATAATGGTTTCGGTGACAGAGGCTGGCTGGCCATTGCCCTTGTTATCTTTGCATTATGGAAACCGATCAATGCCATCTGGGGATCATTTCTCTTCGGTGCCCTGTATATCCTCTACCTCTATATACCGGGACTTGGTCGTTCCATGCAGGAAATCTTCAAGATGCTGCCGTATCTTGTAACCATCATTGTGCTGATTTTTACAAGCTTCCGAAAGAAGAAAGAATATCAGCCTCCGGAGAGCCTTGGCAACTCTTACTTCCGAGAAGATCGATAAATGAAAAGAGTTTTACAATACCTGAATATGCCAATAAACTCCGAAACCGTCTAAACAGATGGCGGGTCTCTATAATCAATATGTTTGTTATAGAGACCCGCCATCTGTTTTGCCGGTTGAGTTTTTTTACTGAGGCTGATAATAACTTCTGACAAACTGTATAAACCGTCTGACATGGGGCAGCAGAGCATGTTCCTTCCTGTATACGATATAAAGGCTTCTGGTTGGTGCCGGATGAGCCAGAGGAAAAATTAGAACCTGTCGACTGGCTTTTAGGTCCTGGACGGATTTGGCTGAGAGGATGGAGATGCCAAGTCCGTTGATGATGGAACGTTTGACTGCTTCCAGGTCATTCATACGGGCAACAACATTGAGAGCACCGGATGGAATCCGCTGCTGATCAAAATACTGGTCAATGGCCTTTTTAGTACCGGATCCCTTTTCGCGGAGGATAAATGGTTCATTCAGCAAATTATCCAGAGAGACATTTTCTTTGGAAAGTTCAAGATAATGAGGGCTGACAGGGGTAACGATGACAAGCTCATCCTTAAGAAATGGGATAAAAACCAGTTCTGACGAGTCTGTGGTCATGCCAACAAGGCCAAAATCCAGACCTCCGCTTTCTACTTGTCGGATAATCCCCATACTGTCGGATAGTTCTGAATGAAAATAAATATCCGGATTCAATTGACCGAATGCACTGAGTATTTCAGGGAGTATATAGGAGGAGGGAATCGTAGAGGCTCCAAGTTCAATAATCTGTTTGTGTGAGCCGATAAACTCATTTAAAATATGGTCGCGAATCTTCAGCATGGAAACGGCTGAATCATAAAGATCGTATCCCTGAGGGGTGACATGCAGTTTCTTAGTTGTACGGGAAATGAGTTTCGTGTCCAATTCCTTCTCAAGGGAGGCTACGTGGGCGCTGACCGTTGGCTGTGTCAGAAAAAGATGACGTGCGGCTTCTGAAAAGCTATTGTAATCAACGACGGCCACAAAGGCTTCTAATTGTTTTAATTCCATAAAAATCTCCTGTTTATTGAAAATAACAATAATATTTAGATTTAATAAAAATAATTTTGGAAAGGGTGCCATTTCATTGTACTTTTTATAAGATATATTGATGATATCTATAAATAGAGCATAACACAGTTGACATAAAATGGCAAGAACAATGTATTTCCGGCATCAGTTAGTTTGACTTTTTTCGGTAAATTGGGTATGCTGTGTTTAGTAAATTTTTCTATTTATTATTTATATCGGGAGGGGGTTTCGAATGAAAAAGTTAGTAAGCAGTGTTCTTGTACTTTGCATGACTGCAGCGGCTTTAGTGGGTTGCGGCAATAAGAACACAGAAACAACAAAGGCAACAGAAGCGGCAACATCTACAGAGGCAGCAGCTTCCACAGAAGCAGTATCTGAGACTCAGGCAGCAGCAGGAGAAGCAGCGACTGTTCAGGTATATATTGCAGCCAGCTTAAGCAATGCAATGGATGAAATTTCAGCAAATTATAAGTCTGTTCAGCCGAATGTTGACCTTGTCTTTAATGCAGGCAGCTCAGGCAAGCTTCAGACACAGATCGAAGAAGGCGGTGCTTGTGATGTTTTCTTTTCTGCAGCAACAAAGCAGATGGATGCACTTGTTGAAGGCGGATTTGTTCAGGAAGCAGATGTCACAGATCTTCTTGAGAACAAGGTTCAGTTGATTAAACCAGCTGGTACAGAGACAAAGGTTACAGGTTTTGAGAATATTACAGATGCAGCAAACCTTGCACTTGCGGCAGATACAGTTCCTGTTGGACAGTATGCAAGAGAGATTTTTGATAACCTTGGTATTACAGATCAGGTAATGGCGATGGAGATTAATGAATGTGAAGATGTAAGTGCTGTACTTGCAGCAGTCAGCGAAGGCAGCAATGAAGTAGGTATCGTTTATGCAACAGATGCAGCTTCAGTTGCAGATAAAGTTGAAGTGATTGCAACAGCCAATGATACAGAACTTAAATCCAAAGTTATCTACCCTGTTGGTCTTGTAAAGAATACAGAAGCAGATGATGCTGAAACAGCAGCAGCTAAGGCTTTTGTTGATTATCTTAAGACACCTGAAGCAGCAGCTGTATTCGAAAGATATGGATTTTCTTTCATCAATTGATCTGAGTCCACTGCTTATATCGTTGAAAACAGCGATCATAGCAACGGTGGTGGCCTTTTTCGGCGGAATTGCCTGTGCGAGATGGGCAATGAAATTAAAGCCGCTGTCTAAGAGTATTCTGGATGGCATTCTGAATCTGCCGTTGGTACTGCCTCCGACGGTTGCCGGATTTTTACTGCTGCTTTTATTCAGTTTGAAGCGCCCTCTTGGTATTTATCTGTGGGAGAATTACCAATTTAAAGTTGTTTTATCATGGCCGGGATGTGTCCTGGCAGCGACTGTTGTTGCATTTCCGCTGATGTACCGTAATGCACGAGCGGCTTTTGAGCAGGTGGATGTAAATTATATTTATGCCGGGAGAACATTGGGATTATCAGAGTGGACAATTTTCAGAAAGGTTGTTATTCCGGTAGCGGGACCAGGCATCGCATCGGGTACAATTCTTACATTTGCAAGAGCTTTGGGCGAATACGGCGCCACCTCCATGCTGGCAGGCAATATTCTGGGAAAGACCAGAACTATGGCTGTAGCCATTGCCGCAGAAGTCAGTGCACAGAACTATGATGTGGCAGGTTTCTGGGTGATTGTTCTGGTAGCCATTGCCTTTCTTTTTATTTTTGCAATCAACATCATAACCATGCATGGCATCAGCAAGATTCAGAGGTGGTAAAATGGCATTATCAGTAGAATTACATAAAAAGTTTAAGGGATTTCAGATGGATGTTGCTTTTGAACATGATGGCGGCAGTCTGGGGATTCTCGGTGGTTCCGGTATGGGCAAGAGCATGACTCTGAAGATGATTGCAGGACTTGTGAAGCCGGATTCAGGGAAAGTCATTGTGGACGGCAGGACCGTTTATGACAGCGCAGCGAAAATTGATATGCCGGCAAGAGAACGTCATATAGGTTACCTCTTTCAGCAGTATGCGCTTTTTCCGACCATGACAGTGGCAGAGAATATCGGCATTGCCATGAAGAAAAGTGGGGATGAGAAGAAGAAAGAAATTGACAGACTTCTTGAACAGTTTGCCCTTCAGAACCTTGGCGGACGTATGCCGAATGAATTATCCGGCGGTCAGCAGCAGCGGGTAGCACTGGCTCGAATTCTTGCCAGTGAACCGCAGATGCTTTTGCTGGATGAACCTTTTTCGGCTCTTGACAGTTTCCTGAAGGAACAGCTTCTGGAAGATATGATCAGGCAGCTGAGTGATTATGCAGGAGATGTGATTATGGTATCCCACAGCAGAGATGAAATTTATCAGTTCTGTGACAGACTGCTGATTCTGGACCAGGGCCGGGTTATTGTCACCGGTGACACCAAAGACATCTTTGATCAGCCGGGATACAGAGAGGCAGCCAGGCTGACAGGCTGCAAAAATATCACTGAGGCCAGAAAAATTACCGAAAACAGTATCGAAGTACCGCGGTGGCATTGTACTCTGGAGATGGATACACCGGTTGCGGATGATATCCATGCTGTCGGTATTCGCGCCCACTATATAGAAGTATTGGCAGAAAAACCGGAAAATACGAAAAATCTTATAAAGGTTACAGTGGAGAATGTCTCAGAACTGCCATTTGAATGGTACTGCTTCTTCAGAGTACCAAATGGCGAGCGGATCTGGTGGAAAGTTGCCAAAGTCGGTGAACATGGAGCAGCCAAATACATTCCTGCAAAAGGAGAACATGTCTATCTGCGTATGCCGCCTCTGAGCATCATTCTTCTGAAATAAGCAGCATTGCAAACTTCAAGTAAATAATAAGTATGATGGTGTTCTAACAGTTCCATACAGGCACACTCGCGTTGCCTGACATTGGCAGCGGTACATAAGGCAGCAAAAAACGCTGCCTAAGTACCGGCCATGTCAGAAGAGAATAATAACGATTGCAGAAAGATCAGGAAAAGGGTATAATACAAAGAGATTGTTTGAAACGGCAGTCTCTTTTTGCGTTTTATAGTATAATAGTTAAGAAGCAAGTATAAAGAGATATAAAAGATTGCTGTATGGAATAATTGTGAAATACATGGTTCTTTTGATAGATGATTTTCTATTCTTTATTCATAGGCAGGTGCTTCTGACGCAATCGGTACTTAGGCAGTGTTTTTTACTGCCTTATGTACCGTTATTAGCGTCAGGCAGCGAGAGCGGCCTGCTATGAATAAAGAATAGAAAATCATCTTCGAGAAACTAAGTATTTCGCGGCAAGTTTTTTGGAGGTAGAACAATGATAGAGTTTCAGTGTGATTATGCAGAAGGCGCTCATCCGAAGATTTTGGAACGTATGATAGAGACAAATATGGATCAAACCCCGGGATACGGGCTGGATCCTTATTGTGATGAGGCGAGACGTTTGATCCGTAAGGCCTGCGGCCGTGAGAATATTGATGTGCAGTTTCTGGTTGGCGGCACACAGACCAATACGACCATTATCTGTTCGGTTCTTCGGCCATATCAGGGAGTTTTGACAGCTGCCAGCGGTCATATCAATGTGCATGAGTCGGGGGCAATTGAGGCAACAGGACATAAAGTATTGGCACTGCCATGCGGCCGTGAAGGAAAGATAACAGCGGAGCAGATTAAGGCAGCTTATGAGGCACATATGAATGATTCCAGTGCGGAACACATGGTTCAGCCGGGGATGGTGTATATTTCCAATCCTACTGAGAATGGAACAATTTATTACAGGAATGAGCTGGAAGCCATCAGTCGTGTTTGCCATGAATGCGGGCTGCCGTTATTCCTGGATGGTGCCCGCCTCGGTTATGGTCTGATGGCGGCTGATAATGATGTAATATTGGAAGATATTGCGAGACTGTGTGATGTTTTCTATATCGGCGGTACAAAGGTGGGTGCTTTATTTGGTGAAGCAGTTGTGATTACAAACCCGGCTATCAGCAAAGATTTCCGTTATATGATTAAACAGCGTGGCGGTATGCTGGCTAAGGGACGCCTTCTTGGCATTCAGTTTCAGACACTTTTTGAAGATGGTCTTTACTGGCAGATTTCAAAACATGCCATTGATATGGCTATGAAACTGAAAAAAGCGTTCAGGGAGTGCGGTTATGATTTTTATGTGGAGAATTCCACTAACCAGCAGCTGCCTGTTTTACCGGATGCTGTTCTTAAAAAATTATCTGAAAAATACAGTTTTTCATTCTGGGAGAAAATGGATGAAGATCATAGCGCAGTGAGAGTTTGTACAAGCTGGGCTACAAAAGAAGAGAATATAGATGCCCTTATTGAAGACCTTAAGAAATTCTGATATTTTAATGGGTAAAATGATAACAAAGCACCTTTAAAACAGGTGCTTTTGTAATAATTCTGAAATAAATTAGAAATATACTTGAAATAGGCCCCTGAAAATGCTATAATTGTATGCAGATGAGTTGATGGATGCGAGATATCGTGGACAGGCTCAGTAAATATGAAGAAAGTATAAAACAGCGTTTTAGGAAGGAGATTTTCATGAAACACGGTTTAAAGAGATTTACCAGATATGTTCTGGTAGCTGCCCTCAGCGTTTCGCTTGCAGTTCCGACAATGGCGGCAACGAAGGCAGAAGTCCAGAGCCAGATAGAAGATTTGAAGAACCAGCAGAGCGAGCTTGAGTCGCAGCTTGCAGAGTTGAAGCAGAATAAGTCAGATACAGAGTCCTATATTTCTGAACTGGATGACAAGATTAAGACATATCTTGCACAGTTGGAGGAAGTATCCGCACAGCTTGAGCAGACAGAATCTGAGATCAGTATCACTCAGGATAATCTTGCACAGGCCAAAGAAGATGAGAAGACACAGTACACAGCATTGAAAGCACGTATTAAAGCCATGTATGAATCAGGAGATGATGATTATCTTCAGATGCTGCTTGGTTCCGGTGATTTGAAGACAATGCTGAACAATCAGGAATATATTTCCAAGATTAACGAATATGACCACAATCTGCTTGTTAATCTCCAAAATATCAGAGATCAGATCGCAGCATATGAAGCTCAGCTTGAAGAGCAGAAGCAGCTGCAGGAAGCTCAGAAGGAGCAGTATGAAGTAGAGAAGGAATCTCTCGAGAAGATTGTTGCTCAGAAGGAAGAAGAACTGGTTGCGATTGGTTCTGATATTGATTCTGTGAATTCCGATATTTCTTCTACACAGGAAGAAATTGATGCAGAGAACAGCCTGCTCCAGCAGATTGTTGAACAGGAACGTAAAGCCGCTGAGGAAGCAGCCCGTAAGAAAGCTGCAGAAGAGGAAGCACGCAAGAAAGCTGCTGAAGAAGAAGCAAGAAGACAGCAGGAAGCAGAGAGCAGTTCATCATCCAGCTCAAGCTCATCCAGCTCCGATTCCAGCTCATCATCCGATTCCAGCAGTTCATCTGATGATTCATCATATGATGACAGTACAGATGATTCAGGTTCATCCAATTCCAACTCCAGTACAGGCATGATCTGGCCGGTTGGCAGTACATCGATCACTTCTTATTTTGGTTACAGAAGTTCACCGACAGCGGGTGCATCTTCTTATCATAGAGGCCTTGACATCGGTGCTTCCTATGGTTCATCCATTTGGGCGGCAGCCAGCGGTACAGTTACGACAGCTAGCTACAACAGCGCAATGGGTAATTACATAGTTATCAGCCATGGTAATGGTGTTTGTACGGTTTATGAACATTGCAGTTCCTTATATGTCAGCGAAGGTGATTATGTATCACAGGGCCAGACAATTGCAGCTGTAGGTTCCACTGGTATTTCTACCGGTGCACATCTTCATTTTGGTGTGACAGTAGGCGGAGAGTATGTGAATCCTCTGTATTATGTAAGTCCATAATTGAATAAAGATTAAGGTTCCCGAATTGTTTCGGGAACCTTTTTTTGATTTGAATACAGACATCTAAATCCATCCGCCATCCAGGCGGATGATCTGACCTGTCATATAATGATGATTTTCTGAAAGATCCAGTACAAGCTCCGCGACTTCTTCAGGACGGCCGAAACGTCCTGAAGGAATCTCATCGGTTAAAGCCTGGCGGTCTTCTTCAGAGAGAAAGGCATTCATTTCAGTATCAATGGCACCGCAGGCAATGGCATTGACTTGAATATTACTTGGCGCCAGTTCCTTGGCCAGAGCCTGAGTAAAAGCGTTGATGCCGCCTTTGGTTGCCGAGTAGGCAACTTCGCAGGAAGCACCGCAGCATCCCCATACAGAAGAAATGTTGATGATTTTACCTGAATGGCGATGCACCATCCCGGGAACGGTCAGACGGCAGCTGTTGAAAACAGATGTCAGATTTGTATTGAGAATGTTCTGCCAGTCCTCAGAGGACATATCTGTTAATAAGCCAATGTAAGAAATACCGGCATTGTTGACAAGCACATCAATATGATGAAAATGCTGAATGGTATCGTTCAGCATGGATGCCATTTGTGAATAGTTTCCGGTATCTGCTGTGTAGATCAGACAATCAGTATGGTATTGTTCTGTTATCAAAGTCTGCAGCTTCCTCAGCATATCACTGTTATGACGGCAGCAGAGTGCAAGACGATAACCGGCAGCTGCAAAGCGAATTGCAATGGCGCGCCCAATTCCCCTGGATGCACCTGTAATAAAAACGGTTTTGGTTGTTTGATTCATGGTGAATTGCTCCCGTATTATTTGAGTGCCTTTTTCAGCACTTCGGATATTTCGTTGATCTTTGCTTCACGTTCGCGATCATCTGCGTGAAGAACACAGCATTTTAAATGGGCATCAAGAATTTCAATATTGACCTTTTTCAAAATGGCAATGGTAGCCATGATCTGATTGGAAATGTCGATACAGTATTTATCATCGTCGATCATCTTGTTCACTCCGTCAATCTGGCCCTTTGCCGTATTAAGCAGTCTTTTGATATTTTGTTGTTCTGCCTTCATGGATTACTCCTTTCGTCAGTCACCCACCAGGGGTGTGTACATATTACTACTATTTTAGCATTTTTGCGCGGTGCATTCAATGTTCAGATGCGTGTTTTTTTCAATAAGGAGCATTGACTTTTTTTTCGTATAGGTATAAAATGAATATGACCCCAGGGGGGTGGGGTAATTCAGGTTTGAATGGTAATTCTATTTTGGGTAAGACTACTATATTTGTAGAATGATCCGCAGATGAAAATATCTGTGATGATGAGAAAGAATGGAGGATAGAGCGTCATGCAGCAATTTATAGTGACGGGTATGAGCTGTGCAGCCTGCAGTGCCCGTGTAGAGAAGGCTGTTTCGAAGGTGGAAGGGGTGACATCCTGTTCAGTCAGTTTGTTGACGAATTCCATGGGCGTTGAAGGAACAGCCGCCGATCAGGATATTATTCAGGCTGTGGAAGCAGCAGGATATGGAGCCTCTGTGAAAGGGGAATCCCCAGCGTATTCAGGTGCATCATCCATGGCTGCGGAGGAAGAGATGCTGAAGGATCACGATACACCGGTTTTGAAGCGCAGACTTCTGGCTTCGCTGGGATTTTTGATGGTGTTGATGTATTTTTCCATGGGACATATGATGTGGGGATGGCCGCTGCCGGCATTTTTTGAGGATAATCATATTGCCATGGGGCTGGTTCAACTCCTTCTGACCGGTATTGTCATGGTCATCAATCAGAAGTTTTTTATCAGCGGTTTTACAAGTTTACTGCACCGTGCACCGAATATGGACACATTGGTGGCACTTGGTTCAACGGCGGCTTTTGGTTACAGTACTTATGCCTTGTTTGCCATGACGGATGCCCAGGTGAAGGGAGATATGGAGATGGTCATGCATTATATGCATGAGTTTTATTTTGAATCTGCGGCCATGATCCTGACATTGATCACTGTGGGCAAGATGCTGGAGGCTCGTTCCAAGGGCAAGACAACAGATGCACTCAAAGGTTTGATGAAACTGGCACCGAAGACAGCTGTGATCGAGCGGAAGGGTCAGGAAGTGACAGTTCCTATTGAACAGGTGAAGAAAGGTGATATTTTCGTTGTTCGTCCCGGGGAGAATGTACCTGTGGACGGTGTGATTATAGAAGGCAGCAGTGCCTTGAATGAAGCGGCTCTGACAGGTGAGAGTATTCCGGTGGACAAGAAAGCCGGTGATGCCGTATCGGCGGCCACATTGAATCAGTCCGGTTTTATCAGATGTGAAGCAACCCGTGTTGGACAGGATACAACTTTATCACAGATCATTCAGATGGTCAGTGATGCGGCAGCTACAAAGGCACCGATTGCAAAAATCGCGGATAAAGTATCAGGTGTTTTTGTACCGGCGGTTATCACTATTGCAGTGCTTACTATGATCGTATGGCTGCTGGCAGGTGAGAGTGTGGGCTTTGCGTTGGCAAGAGGTATTTCAGTGCTGGTTATCAGCTGCCCGTGTGCTCTTGGACTTGCGACACCGGTGGCCATTATGGTGGGCAATGGCATGGGTGCCAGGAATGGTATTCTTTTTAAGACGGCGGTATCCCTGGAAGAGACAGGCAAGGTACAGATTGTCGCTCTGGATAAGACGGGCACCATCACCAATGGTGAACCTGTTGTAACAGATATGGTGCCTGCTGATGGTGTGACAAAAGAGGCATTGATTGGTTTGGCAGCAAGCCTTGAGAAACGCAGTGAGCATCCTCTGGCGAAGGCTATTTTGAAATATGCGGATGAACAGAAGATGTCATTGGAAGAGGTTTCTGAGTTTGAAGCACTTCCGGGCAATGGACTGACTGCCCTTCGAAATGGCCGAAAGCTTGCCGGAGGCAATTATACATTTATTAAGACACAGACAGTGGTGCCTGAGAAGTTCGTTAAACAGTCAGAACAGCTGGCAGAACAGGGAAAGACACCGATGTTTTTCACAGAGGATGGGAAACTGGCGGGCATTATTGCCGTTGCAGATACCATGAAGGAAGACAGCAGACAGGCTGTCGGTGAGCTCCAGAATATGGGTATCCGTGTTGTGATGCTGACAGGAGATAATGAGAGAACAGCCAGAGCCATCGGTGCACAGGCAGGTGTGGATGATGTCATTGCCGGTGTTCTTCCGGAGGGCAAGGAAAGTGTCATCAGAAAGCTCCAGAAGTATGGAAAAGTGGCCATGGTTGGTGATGGCATCAACGATGCACCGGCTTTGACAAGAGCTGATATGGGTATTGCCATTGGTGCTGGTACGGATGTGGCCATTGATGCAGCAGATGTGGTACTGATGAAGAGCCGTCTGAGTGATGTATCAGCAGCTGTCCGTCTGAGCCGGGCAACTCTCAGGAATATCCATGAGAATCTTTTCTGGGCATTCTTCTACAATGTCATCGGTATTCCTCTGGCAGCAGGTGTGTGGATTCCTGTTTTCGGATGGACATTAAATCCGATGTTTGGTGCAGCAGCTATGAGTTTATCAAGCTTCTGCGTCGTCACTAATGCACTGCGCCTGAATCTTTTTGACATGCATGACACAAAAAAGGACAAAAAGTTAAAAAATCAGGTTATAATAGAAGAAGCGGTGGATAACAGCAAACAAGACAACAATAATAATCAAAATAATAAGGAGATGCAGACAATGAAGAAAACAATGAAAATCGAAGGTATGATGTGTGGTCACTGTGAGGCAACTGTAAAGAAGGCACTTGAGGGCCTCGAAGGCGTGGCATCAGCAGAAGTCAGCCATGAAGCAGGTACAGCAGTTGTAGAACTCTCTGCAGATGTAGCAGACGATATTTTAAAGAAAACAGTTGAAGACAAAGACTATAAAGTAACAGCAATTAACTAATCAAAATTTCAAAGACATCAGAAAATGAGGTTCCAATGAAAAATCATCACAAGTTCCTTTGCAATGCCAACGGGCTTGTGGTGAATCAGTTCATTTGGAACCTCAGTTGGATACATGGGGTATATAATTTTCTGGTAACTGTTCAGAGCCAACCTCCAAAATGCTACGCATTTCGTCGATTGTCTAAGGGCCGCATTCACTATATTTATCTCAAAATGATTACAAATTATGTAATATTTGTGAAATAATATTGCAATATTTATGATTTTCTGGTATAGTGTACAGGAACTGTTCTTTGAAAAGCAATTGTGATTATAGACAAAAAACAATAGTAAAATTGGTGATTTTCATGGTTCACTCATTTAAATCGTAATATTATTGTAATTCAATGAGAAAATAACATAGGTTTCAAAGAAAAATATATGAAAAATATATAAAAAACACTTTATTTTTTGGTTGTTGTGCTTTATTATAATAATAAGAGTTCATTACAATAGATTACGGGAAGGCAGGGAGAAGTGCATTATGATTTCAAACCAGATTTTACAGAATACGATTGAGGGACTGAAAGCGATTACTAGAATAGATTTATGTGTGATGGATATTGAAGGAAAGGTATTAGCCTCCACATTTTCCAATGCAGAAGATTATGAGAAGTTTGTACTGGAATTTGTCAATTCACCGGCAGATAGTCAGGTTCTTCAGGGATTTCAGTTTTTCAAGGTTTTTGATGAACATCAGCTGGAATTTATCATTCTGGCAAGGGGAGACAGTGATGATGTCTACATGATCGGCAAGGTAGCCTCATTCCAGATCCAGAATCTGTTGGTTGCCTACAAGGAGCGTTTTGATAAGGATAACTTTATCAAGAATCTTCTGCTTGATAATCTGCTTCTTGTTGATATCTATAATCGTTCCAAGAAGCTGCACATTGATACAGATGTACGAAGAATCGTACTGCTCATTGAGGTGAACAATGATCGGGATATGAACAGCCTTGAGACTGTCCGTTCACTTTACACAGGCCGTCCGAAGGACTTCATTACAGCGGTTGATGAGAAGAATGTTATTGTCGTCAGAGAAGTGAAGGAGAATGAGACCTATGATGATCTCTGTAAGGCTGCCAGAGTCATCTATGAGATGCTTTGTGGTGAGAATCTGCCGAAGGCTAGAATTGCCCTTGGTACGATCGTGCAGGAGATCAAGGATGTATCCAGATCTTACAAGGAAGCAAGAATGGCACTGGATGTAGGCAAGATCTTCTACAATGAGCGCAATGTAGTTGCATACAGCAACCTCGGTATCGGCCGTCTGATCTATCAGCTTCCGATCCCGTTGTGCAAGATGTTTATCAAAGAGATTTTCGACAGCAAGTCACCGGAAGATTTCGATGAAGAAACACTGATGACCATCAATAAGTTTTTCGAGAACAGCCTGAATGTCTCAGAGACATCCAGACAGCTGTACATTCACAGAAACACACTGGTTTACCGTCTGGATAAGCTTCAGAAGAGTACAGGACTTGACCTGCGTGTTTTTGAGGACGCCATCACATTTAAGATTGCACTGATGGTTGTCAAGTATATGAATTATATGGAAACTTTTGATTACTAAAAGATTCCTTCTTGAAGGAGGGGAAGCAATTGATAGCCTTAGATCAGGTGACTAAAACCTATCCGGGAGATGTGAAAGCTTTAAAGGGCATCAGTCTCCGGATTAAAAAAGGCGAATTTGTATTTGTCGTGGGCCAGAGTGGTTCCGGCAAGACAACATTATTTAAGCTACTTTTAAAAGAAATGGAGCCGACATCCGGCACCATTTATATCAACAACAAGAATCTCGGACGACTCCGCAGGAGAAGAGTACCGAAGCTTCGTCGAGGCATCGGCGTTGTATTCCAGGATTTCCGTCTTCTGAAAGACAGGAACGTTTATGAGAATATCGCATTTGCCCAGCAGGTAGTCGGTGCACCGAACCGTCTGATCAAGAAGAATGTTATGGCCATGCTGAAGCTGGTCGGTCTTCCTGACAAGGCCAAGTCCTACCCGAATGAGCTGTCCGGCGGTGAGCAGCAGCGAGTTGCCCTGGCCCGTGCTCTTGTGAATAATCCGCCGTTGCTTTTGGCAGATGAGCCGACAGGTAATCTGGATCCGAAGAATTCATGGGAGATTATGAAACTGCTTGAAGCCATCAATATGCGTGGTACAACAGTTGTTGTTGTTACGCATAACAAAGAAATCGTCGAGAGAATGCAGAAGCGTGTCATCACCATGAGTGAGGGCGAGATCATCAGCGACGAGAGAAAAGGCGGGTATATCTATGAGTAGTTTTTTATATGGCATTAAACAGGGTATTAAAAATGTATTCAGAAACCGTCTGTTCTCACTGGCATCGATTGGTACCATCACAGCCTGTCTGTTTATCTTCGGTATTTTCTATTGCATGGTGATGAACTTTCAGCATATCTTTTCCGAAGTAGAAACAACGGTGGGTGTTACGGTATTCTTTGATGAGGGCGTTGAGGAAGATCAGATTCTTGATATCAAGTCTCAGATTGAGAAGCAGGATGAAGTGGACAATGTTCATTATACTTCTGCTGATGAAGCATGGAAAGAATACAAAGAGAAAGCATTCCCGGATACAGATCAGAACATTCTGACGAATCTGGACAATGATAATCCACTGGCATCTTCTGCCAGCTTGGAAGTTTATCTGAAAGATGCTGCTATGCAGCAGGATCTTGTAGATTATATCAAAGGCATTGATGGTGTACGTTCCGTCAATGCATCCAAGAGCGTGGCAGACAGCTTTGCAAGTTTTGGACGTCTCCTGAGCTATGTATCACTGGCAATTATCGTTATCCTTGTAGGTGTCGCTGTCTTCCTGATCAGCAATACTGTTATGATCGGTATTACAGTCAGACATGAAGAGATTGCCATCATGAAATATCTCGGAGCGACAGACTTTTTCGTAAGAGCACCATTCCTGATCGAAGGTATGCTCATCGGTTTGATCGGTTCCCTGATTCCGGTATGTGTGCTGAAGGTATTGTATGAGAAGGTTGTTTCATTTATGACAACTGAATTTACAAGTCTCAGCAGATTTATGACATTCCTTCCATCCGGTGAGATTTTCAGAGTACTGATTCCGATCTCATTGATTATCGGTCTTGGTATCGGTTTCATCGGAAGTTATGTGACATTGATCAAGCATATCCGTGTCTGATAGAATGAGACAAACTTTGAACATCATTTTGTTTTGTCCTAAAATTAAAATTGAAAAAAGTGTGAACTTTAAGAAAGCTGGCTTCAGACAATTGTCTGGGCCAGCTCTTTGTGTTACTATAAAATAAAATTCAGCAATTTTTAAACAGATGATTGCAGACTGCGATATTTTCTATCATCCTGAATCAATGGCAGTGGGCAATTGTCTGTTTTCAGAAGGAGACAGACTATGGAGAACAGAAATGACAGAAAGAGCTATTATAAAGGCCTGCTGACAGGGGTTATTCTGTGCGTATTGATGATTGGCGTATTGGCACTGTCGGGATGTTTTACGAAGACATCAGCTGCGTCATCAGGCAGCCAGACAACGGGCACAGGGGATGCGGTGGAAGCATCAGGTTCTGGTTCGTCTGATGATATGACGGATATTTCGAACCGGTATAGTGAGATTGAGCAGAAGCTGAATAAGCTGCATGCGGTACTTGACAAGTACTATCTGGATGTTTCAGATGATTCAGATATCACTCAGGATGATATGGCGGAAGGTATTTACAAAGGCTATGTGGATGCACTGAATGAGCCATATACTGTTTATTATACTAAGGATGAGTATGAACAGCTGCAGGAGTCCACATCCGGCAAATATTCCGGTATCGGTGTGGTTGTCAGCCAGAACAAGGAGACAGGCGTGATTACGGTTGTACGTCCTTTTGAGGGGTCACCGGGTGCTGAAGCCGGTATTCTCAAGGATGATATCCTTTACAAAGTAGCAGGCAAGGAAGTGACTGGTGTCGATGTGACAGAGGTTGTCACATGGATCAAGGGCGAAGAAGGCTCAACCGTCAGTATCGAAGTGTACAGACCATCAGAGGATAAATATCTGACATTTGAGGTGGAACGTAAGACAATTGAGATCCCGATGGTAACGTCCAAGATGCTGGACAGCAATATCGGTTACGTCGCTGTCTATGAATTTGAAGAAACAACCGCAGACCAGTTTAATCAGGCCATAGATGAGCTGACAGCTCAGGGAATGAAGGGGCTGATCATTGATCTGAGAGATAATCCGGGCGGTCTGGTGAATTCTGCAACAGCCATTCTTGACAGGATCCTTCCGAAGGATCAGCTGCTTGTTTATACCGTTGACAAGAATGATAAGAAACAGGAAGAATATACAAAGGATGACGATACTATTGATGTACCAATCAGCGTTCTGATTAACGGCAATAGTGCCAGTGCCTCAGAGATTGTCAGCGGCTGCCTTCAGGATTATGGCAAAGCAAAGCTTGTGGGTACCACATCCTTTGGCAAAGGCATCGTTCAGTATGTATTGCCGTTAGGAGACGGTTCAGCCATCAAGCTGACTAGTGCCAAGTACTATACGCCAAACGGACGCAATATCCATGGTACAGGTATTGATCCGGATGAAGAGGTTGAATTGGATTCCGACAGCAAGACAGATACACAGCTTGAGAAAGCCCAGGAAGTCGTACTGGAGCAGATTCAGGCGGAATAAAAAGGGCATCAAAAAAAGCGGTTTAATCCGCTTTTTTTGATGCCCTTTTGTTGTGTCTGTTTCTGATCAAGTTGAAATTATATATACGATTCAAAAAAAGATCAAAATAGAACAAATATTCGAAAACGTATGTACTTTTTATAAGAGGAATGATATAATAGGCGTAGTATATTAAAGTGCAGAAATGAATTAGGAGAATACAGATGGACCATTTTGAGTTATACAGTGAATATGCTCCCACCGGAGATCAGCCACAGGCCATAGAGAAGCTGGTGCAGGGTTTTAAGGAAGGCAATCAGTTTGAGACATTATTGGGTGTTACCGGTTCAGGTAAGACCTTTACCATGGCCAATGTGATTCAGCAGCTGAATAAACCGACGCTGATTCTGGCCCACAATAAGACGCTGGCGGCACAGCTTTACGGAGAGATGAAGGAATTTTTCCCGAACAATGCAGTAGAATATTTTGTCTCTTATTATGATTATTATCAGCCGGAGGCTTATGTACCCTCTTCGGATACTTATATAGAGAAGGATTCAGCGATCAATGATGAAATTGATAAGCTGCGTCATTCTGCGACAGCGGCATTATCGGAGCGCAGTGATGTGATTATCATTTCGTCTGTTTCCTGTATTTATGGTCTGGGCAGTCCCATCGATTATCAGGAGATGGTGATTTCTTTGCGTCCCGGCATGCTGAAAGACAGAGATGATGTCATCCGTAAGTTGATCGATATCCAGTATGTACGTAATGATATGGATTTTAAGCGCGGTACCTTTAGAGTACGCGGGGATGTGGTGGAGATTTTTCCGGCGAATGCAACGGATACAGCGGTACGTGTGGAGTTTTTTGGAGATGAGATTGACAGAATTACGGAATTTGATGCATTAACAGGCAGTGCGAAGGCAAAACTGGAGCATGTAGCTATTTTCCCGGCATCTCATTATGTGGTTGCACCGGAGAAGATGGAGAAGGCGATTTGTGCGATTGAAGAAGAATTGAAAGAACGGGTGGAATGGTTTAAGCGTGAAGATAAGCTTCTGGAGGCACAGCGAATTGCAGAGAGAACGAAGTTTGACATAGAGATGATGTGTGAAACCGGCTTTTGTTCCGGTATAGAGAATTATTCCAGACATTTGTCCGGATTGAAGCCGGGAGAGCCGCCGCATACGCTTCTGGATTATTTTCCGGATGATTTTCTGATGATCGTAGATGAGTCCCATATTACAATTCCGCAGGTGCGGGGGATGTATGCCGGTGACCAGTCACGAAAGACAACATTGGTAGATTACGGATTCAGGCTGCCTTCGGCGAAGGATAACCGTCCGCTTAATTTTGAAGAATTTGAATCCCATATCAGCCAGATGCTTTTTGTCTCTGCGACACCGAATGTCTATGAGGGTGAACATGAATTGCTGAGAGCAGAACAGGTGATCCGACCGACTGGACTGCTGGATCCGGAGATCAGTGTACGGCCAGTGGAGGGACAGATCGATGATCTGATTTCCGAGGTGAATAAGGAAATTGAGCATGGACATAAGATATTGATCACTACACTGACGAAGCGAATGGCTGAGGATTTGACGGATTATATGAAAGAACTGGGCATCCGCGTCCGATATCTGCATTCAGATATTGATACGCTGGAGCGGTCGGAGATCGTGAGAAATCTCCGATTGAATGTCTTTGATGTACTTGTAGGTATCAATCTTCTGCGAGAGGGTCTGGATATTCCTGAGATTACTCTGGTAGCGATTCTTGATGCAGACAAGGAGGGGTTTCTGCGTTCAGAGACATCATTGATCCAGACCATTGGCCGTGCGGCCCGTAATACAGAGGGACATGTCATTATGTATGCGGACAGAATCACAGATTCTATGGATAAGGCGATTACCGAGACTAATCGAAGACGGGCCATTCAGCAGGCTTATAATGAAGCTCATGGCATTACTCCGAAGACAATCCAGAAGGCTGTCAGAGATTTGATCAGTATCTCGGAGGCAGCGGATAAGTCTGAAGACAGTTTTGTTAAAGACGCGGAGTCTATGAGTTATAAAGAGCTGAATGCGGCGATCCGCAAGCTGATGAAGCAGATGCATTCAGCTGCGGCAGAGCTTGATTTTGAGAAAGCGGCTATGCTGAGAGACAAGATCATGGAATTGAAGAAGATGATCCATGAGATAGAGGAAGATTAAGAAAGGAAGTAACGATGCCAGAATTGACGCAGAAAGATTTTATAGATATAAAGGGTGCCAGAGAACATAATTTAAAAGGCATTGATGTGAAGATACCGCGCAATAAGATGGTTGTATTGACGGGACTCAGTGGCTCAGGTAAATCTTCTCTGGCTTTTGATACGATTTATGCGGAGGGACAGAGACGTTATATGGAGTCTCTGTCATCCTATGCCAGACAGTTCCTTGGTCAGATGGAGAAACCGAATGTAGAGAGTATATCTGGTCTGTCTCCGGCCATTTCTATTGATCAGAAGTCAACCAATAGAAACCCGCGGTCCACTGTGGGAACAGTGACAGAGATTTATGATTATTATCGATTGCTGTATGCCAGAATCGGAACGCCTCATTGTCCGAAGTGCGGCAAGGAGATCAAGAAGCAGACAGTGGATCAGATGGTGGATGCAGTGATGGCCTTGCCAGAGAGAACGAAGATTCAGCTTTTGTCTCCGGTTGTACGAGGCCGCAAGGGCGAGCATGTAAAGATTTTTGAGCAGGCAAGAAAGAGCGGCTATGTACGTGTGATGGTGGATGGCCATCAGTATGAATTGTCGGAAGAGATTAAGCTTGAGAAGAATAAAAAACATAATATTTCCATTATTGTAGACCGGCTGATGGTTCGTGAGGGTATCGAGAAGCGACTGACGGATTCACTGGAGACTACGCTGAAACTGGCAGAGGGATTGGCGATTGTGGATCTTCCGGATCAGGAAGACAGTATGACATTCAGTCAGAGTTTTTCATGCCCGGACTGCGGGATCAGTTTTGAGGAGATTGAACCGAGAAGCTTTTCATTTAATAATCCTTTTGGTGCTTGTCCTGTATGCCATGGCTTAGGTTATAAGATGGAGTTTTCACCGGAACTGATGATACCGGATACTTCCCTGAGCATTTCCCAGGGAGCCATTGCGGTGATGGGATGGCAGTCGTCAGCGGATGCTTCCAGCTTTACCCACGCTATTCTTGTGGCTTTGGCGGAGGCTTATCATTTTGATCTGGATACGCCATTCAGAGATTATCCGCAGGAAATCAAGGACGTCATTTTGCATGGTACAGGCGGACGTGAAGTAAGAGTTCATTATCGCGGACAGCGCGGTGAAGGTGTTTATGATGTTGCTTTTGAAGGCCTGATCAAGAATGTGGAACGTCGGTACAGAGAAACCGGCTCAGAGCTGACGAAGCAGGAGTATGAGAATTTCATGACCATTACCCCGTGTAAAGAGTGTGGCGGCAGACGTCTGAAGAAAGAGTCATTGGCGGTAACTATCGGCGGCAGGAATATCAGTGAATTGACAGAGCTGTCTATTACAGATCTGAATGCATTTATGGATCAACTCGAATTGACGACACAGCAGCATTTGATCGGCGATCAGGTCATTAAGGAAATCCGTGCAAGACTGGGATTCCTGATTGATGTAGGTCTGGATTATCTGATGCTTTCAAGAGCAACAGCAACACTGTCCGGAGGAGAGGCACAGCGCATTCGATTGGCAACACAGATAGGTTCCGGGCTTGTTGGAGTGGCTTACATTCTGGATGAACCAAGCATCGGTCTGCATCAGAGAGACAATGATAAGCTGCTGAAGACATTGAAAAATTTGAGAGATCTGGGCAACACTCTGATTGTGGTGGAGCATGATGAGGATACCATGCTGGAAGCGGACTGGATTGTGGATATCGGACCGGGAGCCGGTGAGCATGGAGGATATTTGGTGGCAGAAGGAACCGCACAGGATATCATGAAGTGTGAGAAGTCCGTAACAGGTGCTTACTTGAGCGGTAGGATCAAAATTCCGGTACCAAAAGAGAGAAGGAAGCCGACAGGATTTTTGCATATTATCGGTGCGGCAGAGAACAATCTGAAGCATATCAATGTAGATATTCCTTTGGGAGTGATGACCTGTGTGACAGGCGTGTCCGGTTCAGGCAAGAGTTCCATAGTGAATGAAATCCTTTACAAGCATCTGGCGAGAGACCTGAATCATGCAAGAACCATCCATCCGGGTAAGCATGATGACATCCTTGGAATGGAACAGCTGGACAAGGTGATCAATATTGATCAGTCTCCGATTGGTCGTACACCGCGTTCCAATCCAGCAACTTATACCGGCGTGTTTGATCTGATCCGTGATTTATTTGCCTCATCAGTGGATGCAAAAGAGCGAGGTTACAAGAAAGGGCGTTTCAGCTTTAATGTGAAGGGCGGACGGTGTGAAGCCTGTGCCGGTGATGGTATTATCAAGATTGAGATGCATTTCCTGGCAGATATTTATGTCCCTTGTGAAGTGTGCCATGGCAAGCGTTATAACAGAGAAACACTGGAAGTGAAGTATAAGGGCAAGAACATCTATGAAGTATTGGATATGACCGTCGAAGAAGCAGTGAAGTTCTTTGAAAATGTGCCGTCTATCCGCAGAAAGCTGGAAACGCTGAATGATGTGGGGCTTTCTTATATCAAGCTGGGACAGCCATCCACCACATTATCCGGTGGTGAGGCACAGCGTATCAAACTGGCCACAGAACTCAGCAAACGCAGCACAGGACGAACGATTTATATCCTTGACGAGCCGACCACCGGTCTTCATTTTGCCGATGTTCACAAACTGACAGAAATCCTCAGACGACTGGCTGAAGGCGGGAACACTGTTGTTGTTATTGAGCATAATCTGGACGTCATCAAAACCGCAGACTACATCATTGATGTTGGACCGGAAGGCGGTGCCAGAGGCGGTACGATTGTTGCCTGCGGTACACCGGAAGAAATCGCAGAGAATCCGAACTCTTACACAGGCATTTACGTCAGGAAATTTCTTGAAAGAGATAAGTAAAAATCTTCGATTTTCTAGGAGCAGTCGTGTAGTACTGGGAATTTATATAAATTTGAATGAAGTACTGCTGCGATACTCCGGATAAATAAAAATAAGAGAAACCCCGAGTTTTTAACGAGCCTGATTTCACATAATGTTCTGAAAACGTTTGGCGATGAGCCTGTTTGCAGAACATTATGTGAAATCAGGTGACTCAAAACTCGGGGGTTTTTCATTTTTAATTTTGAAGAATCTGCAGCAGTTCCTCTTTTGTCAGATGGCTGGCTGTGACGCCTTCCTCTGAGAGTATCTGGTCTGACAGTGCTTTTTTGTTTTCCTGAAGTTCCAGTATTTTTTCTTCAATGGTGTGCCGTGCAATCAGTTTATAAACAGTGACAGTGTGTTTCTGCCCGATACGGTGTGCACGGTCAGTTGCCTGATTCTGAGCAGCGGCATTCCACCATGGGTCATAGTGGATGACGATGTCGGCTCCGGTGAGATTGAGACCTGTGCCGCCAGCTTTTAGAGAAATCAGGAACACGGGAACTTTGTTTTCATTAAAAGCATTGACAAGGCGGGTGCGCTGCTCGCTCTTTGTACTGCCGTCCAGCCGATAGTAGAGAATGCGTTCTGTTTTCAGACGGCGTTCAATCACATCCAACATAGATGTGAACTGTGAAAACAGAAGAATTTTGTGGCCGCCAGCCATGGCATTTTCAATGAGCTGGATACAGGTGTCCAGTTTCGCTGAGCCGCCATGGTAATTCTGATAGATTAAGGACGGGTCGCAGCAGAGTTGGCGCAGTTTGGTTAATTCAGCCAAAATTTGGATTTTACTCGTCTTAAACATACTGTCGCTCTGCTGTTCCAGATTTTTCTGGAGCTTCAGTGCATTGGCAGTGTAAAGCTTCTTCTGTTCATCCGTCATCTGGGCATAAACCGCATGTTCCAGTTTGTCCGGCAGTTCCTTTAAGACATCTGTTTTCAGACGCCGCATGATAAAAGGACGGACAAGCTGCTGAAGCCTCGTGGCAGCGATTTTATCCTTATTTTCTACAATCGGCTGTTCCAGTTCTGAGCGGAAATAAGCATAAGGATATAAGAATCCTGGCATCAGATATTCAAAAATACTCCACAATTCACTGAGACGGTTTTCAATAGGTGTACCTGTCAGTGCAAAGCGGGTAACAGAATGAATGCTGCAGACAGAGCGTGCAGCCTGGGTGCGGTGATTTTTGATATATTGCGCTTCATCGATGATCTGATAATGAAAATGGAGATTTTCATAGCTGGCAATGTCACGTTTCAGCATGTCGTATGAAGTAATGAGAATATCATAATCTGCATAGTGTGTCAATAATTCCTGCCGTTCTTGAGCGGTACCGGTGATGAGCAAGGTTTTCAGATTGGGTGCGAAATGCTCGATTTCACTGTCCCAGTTGTAAACAAGTGACGAAGGGCAGACGATCAGACTAACAGGAGGCGGACATGCTGTATGGGAAGCAGTTTCTGCCAAATCGACAGTTTTGGATATCGCTTCAAGCCTGGCATGTTCCAACAGTGTGATGATCTGCAAAGTTTTTCCAAGTCCCATATCGTCAGCAAGGATACCGCCAAATCCAAGCTGTGCAATGGTACAGAGCCAGCGATAGCCGGTTTTCTGATAGTCACGCAGAATGGGTTTCATGGCATCAGGAACTTCATAATCGCTGTCAGCCACAGATTTCATATCACGAATCAGTGATTTGAAATAACGGTCTCTGTGGGACTGCATATCACTGTTGTGGCTGGTAAGAACGGCATCAATATAGGATGCGCGATATAAAGGCACAGAAATCCTGCCACCACGGATAGCCTGTTCAGAGAGCCGAAGTCCGTCTGCCAATTCAGATAAAACGCTGAGAGAATTATTCTCCAATTTGAGAAATTCTCCGGATTTCAATTTGTAGTATTTCTGTCGGCGTCTGTAACTGTTCAGAATGCCGGCCAGTTCATCATAAGGCAGACTGTCAGACTGAATATCTATTTCAAGAAGACCCTTGGATACGGATACACCAACGGCAGTCTTTGGTGCAGACAGAATGCGGATCCGTTTCATATTGGAGGAAATGAAAACCTCGGCCAGTTCATAAAAATGCGGCAGTCCCTGTTCCAGAAAGAGGAAAGCAGCCTGATCGTCATGACTGATGATAAAATCAGCATCAGCAACAGGGGAATCGTCATTCCCGGATACTGCGGCAGGCTGAAAATAAGTCTGAATAGCCGTCAGGATTTTGTTCTCCATAGCGGCATCACGGAAACCATCTTCACAGGAGATAGGCGTGGCAAGAGAAAATGTTTCTTCGCCATAACGGGCATAAGCTGTACAACTGATGATATTCTCAGCCGGATTGTCAAGGTAAATACTGAAATGTGCTTCAGGCGGTTCATAACCGGTCAGATCAACACCTTCAGTGTGAAAGTCCGTATGGGCTTCCAGATGCTTCAGTACACTGCCGTAAAAAGGTCGAAGCTGTTTCTCGGAAAGTGTGATTTCACGGACTTTCTGACGATTTAACTCTGTCAGATAGGGCTGCATGTCCTTTTTGAAGGCTTCTGAGCAGCGATACAGGATTTTATCTTTTAGAATCCAGAACGTCCGGGCACCGGAGAGTATCAGACAATCTTCGATGGTCAGATGGTAGGTGTCACTATCTTTGGCTTTGAGTTCAAGTATAAGTTCCGGGTCTCCGTCTGTAACATAAATGGGCCGGATATGATCATCGAGATCAAACTGAAGCGTATGTCCGATCATCATATTCAGAAACATGTCGACAGCGGTTGGAGACAGCGGAAGGTAACGCAGTGCCTTCATTGTCTGGAAACGATAGGTGCTGTCCTGAACACAGTGGAAATGATATTCGTACTCTTCAATCCGCTGCATAATAAACGCCAGTATGCTGCGGCTCTCAGAAGTGAAAGCCGCAGGTTCATGGAAAAATTTCAGATTCTTTCCATATTGAAATAATTCACCTTGACGAATAAGGCGGGCAAACTCCAGCAAGTCTTTGATGACGTATTTCTTGCCGGTGCCAATCTTGAAGTCGACGGAAAGTTTATGATATTGTTTATGAAGAATTGGCTCCAATTCAATCAGAACTTTGGTTTCAGATGCTTCAGCAGGATAGTGGCTGCCGGAAGATTGATGAATATAAGATTCAATCAATGTCTGGCCAATCCGATTTTGTTTTTTTGACGGAAAGCTTGTTTGAATATGTCGTCTGGAGATATATTTCAAAAGAATAGCGACGCAGTGGCAGCAGAGCCCTTCTGATTGGTAAAAATCGGAGCAGGAACATAAGCTGCCGACAATCTGGCCCTCATCTTCATCGATGGATACCTGGGTTTCATGTTCACTGCCGTCTGCATCAAGGACAGTAGCGGTGATCATAGGGGTATCTGTCAGTGTGTTAATATCCGTTTCAAAGTTTTTAATGCGCTTATCGATCAAAAAAATATCCTGACCTTTTCGATAATCTGCATCAGAGGAGGCTTTGATAACAGTCATTCTGGTAATTGCCATGAAAACTCCTTTCAGCTGTGAATGCGTGTTTGTGCTGCACAGCGTATAGCAGGCCGGAATAGCCGCAGCCTGCTGTAATCGTAAACTTCATTATAGCATATTTGACAAATTCTGTCCGCAGTTTGAAACGAATAAGATAAAAAAGAATGCGCCAAAGCACATTCTCGCGCCGAGCGCGGTCGCTTGCGACAATCCCCAGTCGCTGCGGAGTTTTGTCATAATATCCATGACATCAGAAGATTCCCGAAGTTTCATGATCGCCGTATTGCCTGTAAGAATCGCTGTTTCCATATCTTCAAGTTCATATTGGAGCGCATCGGATGTGTGACCGGCCTCAATGATGGTCTGTTTTGTGGCCATCTGGCCGGAAGGATTCATCAGCAGAATGAATGCCTTTTCATCGGCCAGTGCTTTCAGCTTATTCAATTCACTGCTGTTGAGGGTAATGGACTATTTAAGTCTTTTTGCTGTTTCCAGAATAACATCCATGACATAGTCATAACCAAGCGATGTATCCAAAGACAGATGGTAATTGGCGGAAGCGCCCCATATCTGTCTTGTATAATAATGATAATTATCTGCCCTGCGGCGTTCCTCTTTGAGAATCAGACTCTTTGCCTCTTTTTCACTAAGATTTTTCTTGTCCATCACACGCTCAATTCTGTTTTTTAAAGGTGCATGCAGGAAAATATTCAGGCAATCTGTGCGGCCTTTCAGAATCTGGTCGGCACATCGTCCAACGATGACGCAATGACCTTTGGCTGCAATTTCCTGAATCACTTTGGACTGGGCATCAAAAATCTTATCCTTTGGTGCTTCTGTCTCAGGGAAAGTGTACATATGATTAACTAAATCATAAAGCAGGCTGTTAGTCAGGGATTCCTGATGTTCACCGACGTAATTGGAAGAGTATCCGGTGGTTCCGGCAGTCATTTCAATGATTTCCTTATCATAAAAATTATAGCCAAGCTTGTCGGCAAGAATCTGTCCGAGCTCGCTGCCGCCGCTGCCGTACTGTCGGCCGATGGTAATAACAGAGGCGTATTCAGAGGGATTGGCTGCTTTTTTTGCATTTTTATCAGAAGATTCTTCTTCAGAGGATTTGGCATAATCTTCCGGGAACAGAAGTGGTTTGACGAAAGCCAGAGCTTTGCTGAACTGTCTGGCAATAAAACCAACTAACAGCGCGGCGATAACAGTACCTTCGCGGACGCCATCCAGACGATGAGCCAGTACAAATGAAAGTACAGCGGCAATTACAGCCATGGAAACATCAAAACAGACTTTTGTGCTGCCGAATTCACGGTTCCATGTCTGAACGATGGCACGGACAAAGGATTCACCGGGCAGCATGACGACATCTGCCAGAACTTCAATATATACGCCGAATCCCAGAATGACACATCCTATCAGCAGATAAATAATTTTAGAAGGATAAGATTCCGGCTGAACAAAAGCCATCAGAATCATAGTGAAGTCAATGAAATAGCCGAATAAAATGGAAACAGGAATCTGAAGATAGTATTCCGGTTTGAAATTTTTGCGGAGGATCAGCAGCTGCAGAAAAATCAGCAAAAGACTGAAAATAATGGTGAAATTACCGAGGGTCAACGGAAAATTCAGGCTCAGTACATATGGAATAGAAGAAATAGGGGATGTACCGAGATTAGCTTTGGTAATTAGACTTACGCCAAGGGAATTGACGAACAATCCGATAAGAAAGATAATATAACGTTTGAGCTTATTCATGGGTGGTGTCTCCTTTGTTCATTAGATTTTCATATATTTTTGAGAATGTTTCCATAAAAGCGGCCTGCTCTTCAGAGCTGATATTTCTGAAGGCTTTTTTTTCAATAGAAGCAAAATTATCTTCGACCAGATCTTTCAGACGACTGCCTTCATCTGTCATAAAGATATAAAACGTCCTGCGATTGCCGTCCAGCATGCGTCGCTCAATGAGTCCCTTTTCTTCCATGCGATTAAGTACAGAGGTGAGTGAGCCAGGCTCAATATGGCAGGCAGCGGCAATTTCTCTTTGGTTGGCGCCGTTGTGATCCCGAAGATAATCCAGAACTTTAGGTTGACCGGAGGTCAGACCTGATGGTTTAACCTGTTCCATGAAATTTTTCTGTATCATGGAATGAACGGCCATGGCAAGATAATGAAAAGATAAAGATGACATAGAATAATCCTTTCTTGCGATTAATTGGAATGAAATCATAAGATTCTATTTCAAAATGTTATAATTCAAACAATTAGAATTATAACATTCAAAGGCGAGATGTCAATAGAAAATAAAAAAATATAAGTTGGATAGCTTGAAATTCGTAATTAACAGGTCTATAATACTAGTACATCATTTTCGAAATAACTACACCATTCACTTGCCTGCGAATCCGAGTGTGCAGGTAGAAAAGCCTCGGCGTAGCCCGCTACGCCTGCGTTTTTTTACCTGCACACTCGAATCCGCATCCTACGCGATTGGTATAGTTATTTACGAAACGATGTACTAGAGCAGCTCATCGTTTGGGCTGCTTTTTGTACGCTGAATTTTAAGGCCTGTATAGCCTTGAATGCAAATTCAAAGAAAATGCAGAGGCGATACAGCTTTTTATCTATGAGAAGGAGTGTGAATAAATGAGTCAGTCTTATGAAATTGATATGTGTCACGGACCGCTGTTTGGAAAGATTATCCGCTTTTCAATTCCATTGATGTTGTCCGGCATTTTACAGCTGCTGTTTAATGCAGCAGATATTATTGTGGTTGGCCGATTTGTCGGCAGTACGGCATTGGCTGCAGTGGGATCCACCAGTTCATTGATCAATCTGCTGATTAATCTTTTTATCGGATTTTCTGTGGGTGCCAATGTTCTTGTGGCCCGTTTTCATGGTGCCGGAAGAGATGATGAAGTGAATGAAACGGTACATACAGCTATTACTCTTAGCATGGTCAGTGGTATTTTTCTGTTGATTCTTGGCGTGACTGTGACAAGAACACTTCTGATCTGGATGGGGTCACCGAATGATGTTCTGGATCAGTCCAGTTTGTATCTGAAGATTTATTTTCTGGCCATGCCGGCGACACTGCTGTATAATTTCGGCAGTTCCATCCTTCGTGCAGTGGGAGATACGAAAAGGCCGCTGTTCTATTTGGTGACGGCAGGGGTTATTAATGTTTGCTTTAATCTGTTTTTTGTTATTGTTTGTCATCTGGGTGTAGCAGGTGTCGGACTGGCAACGGTGATTGCGGAGTATATCTCTGCGGCATTGATCATTCGCTGCCTGATGAGAAGCCAGGGATGCTGCCATCTGGATCTGCATCAGCTGGGAATTGTAAAAGGCAAATTGCGTCAGATCATGCAGATCGGTCTTCCGGCGGGGATGCAGGGTGTCGTTTTTTCACTATCCAATGTATTGATTCAGTCATCCATCAATTCCTTTGGTTCCACGGCCATGGCAGGCAATACCGCCTCTATGAATATCGAAAACTTTATTTATATATCCATGAATACTTTTCAGCAGACCGCTATGAGTTTTACAAGCCAGAATTATGGCGCCGGCGAGGAAAAACGAATTCACAAGGTGCTGTTTATATGTCAGGGACTGGTGATATCTGTAGGTCTTATTTTTGGTGTGGGCGCATGGCTTGCCGGAGACACACTGCTGTCTATTTATTCATCGGATCCCAGTGTGATTCAGTTTGGAAAGGACCGAATGGCTGTAATCTGTACGGCTTACTTTTTATGCGGCATTATGGATACAATGGTGGGTGCACTCCGTGGTGTCGGTTATTCGCTGATGCCAATGATTGTTTCTCTGATCGGTGCCTGCGGTCTGCGGATTGTGTGGATTTTTACTGCGTTTCAGATTCACAGAAGTCTTTGGATGCTGTATATTTCCTATCCAATTACCTGGATTATTACCGGTGGTGTTCATATTCTTTGTTATATTCTTGTCAGAAGAAAGCAATTACAGACGGTAAAGAATCGGTAAAAATTCAAAAATGATGTGTGTATGAAAAAAATCAGTACACATAAGAAAGTGAAAATAAATTATGTGTCAAAAATGACACGATATTAGAAATAAAAACACATAAATACAAGAAAAAACAAACGATAAAATGGCTGAAAATCCCCATTTTACAGCATGTTAAAAAGTTGGCATATTATTTGCTTAATAGTTGGTATAAGAAATTATTTCACAGGTGAAGGGCAGGCATTATGTGAGATAAGGAAAGTGGTTATTCAAAAGAGAGTGGATGATCACAATCAGACAAATAAAAGGGGGATTGCTATTATGAATTTTGGTATTCTTGTGTTATTAATTGCCATTATTCTCTTTGCGTTACTGGCGTTTAAGCAGTTAAGCGCATTGATTCTTGCTCCGGTAGTGACGATTTTCGTATTAATCTGTTCAGGTATTCCGATCATGGAAGGCTTGCAGGATATGTTCATGCCGGCGGCAGCAGATTACGTTTCTAAGTATTTCCTGACATTCTTTGTCGGTGCATTGTTTGGTGCGGTTTACCAGTTTACAGGTGCTGCAGAATCTATTGCACGATTTATCGGCGGCTTATGTCATGGTAAGTTTGTAGCTCCTATTATCATGTGTATCACAGGTATTCTTACTTTTGGTGGTGTCAGCGGTTTCGTTGTATTCTTCGTTATTTATCCGATTGCACTGAACCTTTTCAAGGAATCCAATCTGACAAGACGGCTGATTCCGGCTGCAATTTCAGCAGGCTGCTGGACATGGTCCATGTCAGCACCGGGTTCTCCGTCCATTCAGAATGTTATTGCGATCAAGAGTCTTGGTACTTTATCAACAGCTGCATTTGTACCATCTCTGATTGTATCCATTATTGAATTCCTGTTAATCTTTGTATGGCTGGAATATCGTGCCCGCAAGTTCACAAAGAACGGTTATTATTTTGATGATGCAAGATTAAAGACACAGCTGTCAGCAGAAGATTTGAACATTCAGGGACGTGAAGATTTGCCGCACTGGGTAATCGCATTCATTCCTATTATTCTGATTCTTGTTCTGTTTAATGGCTTTCATCTTGATGTTGTGCCATCTGTATTTGCAGGGGTTGCATTAGCAGCTATTCTGATGTTCAAATTCGTCAAGGGCGGTATTGAACAGTGGGTGAAAGTTTTCAATAAAGGTGCAGCAGACTCCGGTGTTGCCATTTTGAATACAGCCATCGTTGTTGGTTTCGGTGGTGTTGTTAAGAATACACAGGGATTTGCAGATCTTGTTACAGCATTAAAGGGTATGTCAATGCCTCCACTTGTATTCGTTATGATTACAGTTGCTATCTGTGCCGGTGCCTGCGGTTCTGCTTCAGGTGGTATGGGTGTTGCGTTTAACGCACTGACAGATACATATCTTGCACTTGGTGCAAAATTACCTTACATTCATCGTATCGCTACAATTGCAGCAGGTACACTGGATACTCTGCCTCACCAGGGTGCTCAGATTACATTGCTTGGTATCTGCAAGCTGACACATAAGGAAGCCTACTTTGATATTGCGATTACACAGATTATTATCCCATTTATCACATGTGGTCTTTTCATTGTTCTTGCTCAGATGGGATTATAAGAAGTGTTTAGAGGCTTGATTTTAGGTGTATTTGAATTGAATAAACAAGCGAATAATTAAAATGTGAATGTTTCAAAAGATGTCTGATGGCGGAATGTTGTCAGGCATCTTTTGTCGTGCTAAAATAAAAGCAGTAGTGGTTACGAACAGGAGGGATTCATATGAAGGTTTATGAAGGCGCGATTCTGACGTGCGATGCCAATGATCAGGTAGTTCGTTATCTTGTAGAAGACGGCGGCAGAATTTTATATGTAGGAGATGAATTGCCGGAAAGATATATCTCTGTTCGTCATGAGCGGCTTGGGAAGAAAGTACTGATTCCGGCCTTCACGGACAGCCATATTCACTTTGCGAGTTTTTCCACATTTCATGCAGGACTGAATGTCATGAATGCTGCCAGTAATGACGAGATTCTTTCGATGCTGTCTGATTTTGCAAAGAAAAGTGATCAAAAGATGCTGATCGGTTTTGGTGCGTCCCCGTACTCGGTTAAAGAGAGAAGACTTGTCAACCGAAATGAGCTGGACCGGGTTTGTCCGGATAAACCGGTTTTCATGGTGAAATATGACGGACATGCCTGCGTTGTGAATACGAAACTCTATGAGCAGGTGAAGGATATAGTGTCGGGGCTTCGAGGCTGCCATGCGGATACAGGGGAAATGAATCAGGAAGCCTTTTTTGCCATCTCGGATTATGTGACGAATTCGATTTCAGTACCGCAGCTGTTAAAGAATATGCAGAAAGCCATTGATTATATGGCCTCCAAGGGGATCGGAATGATCCACACGGTAAGTGGGGTGGGGTTTGTCAGAGATCTGGATGTGGATTTGGAGAGATGGTTTGGACGTGGGCTGAATAACGGTATGCAGATGCGTGTCTTTTTCCAGACCATGGATGTGAAGAAAGTACGGAAACGGCATCTGCTGAGAGTGGGCGGATGTTTTGCCACTGCGTTAGACGGCTGCTTTGGTTCAAAGGATGCAGCGCTTCGTGTGCCTTATGAGAACAGCGACAGCAAAGGTGTTTTGTACTACAGTGATGCGCAGGTGGCAGAATTCTGCAAAAAGGCCAATCGTGCCGGACTGCAGATAGAGATGCATGCCATCGGTGATGCGGCTTTTGATCAGGCCACCAGAGCTTTGAAAGCGGCTTTGGATGATTATCCGCGGGAAGATCACAGACATGCCATTATCCATGCCTGCCTGCCGACGAAAGAAGGCATCGATATCTGTGAGAAATATCATATTTTGTTGCCGGTACAGAGCGCATTTATCGATTGGCCTCAGGAACCGGATGAATATCTGGCGGACATACTGGGAGAGAGGAGTCGGCGGCTGAATCCTCTCAGGACATTTGCAGATCATGGAATTATCATGAGTGCCGGATCAGATGGTCCATGTACAGCCCCGGATCCGATTGAATGGATGTATCGTGCCTGCAATCATAGTGTCCCGGAAGAATCCCTGACCGTACAGGAGGCACTTAAAATGTGTACGTATAACGGTTATTATACAACCTTCGATGAAAAAGAACGAGGCAGCCTGGAGGCCGGTAAAATCGCAGATATGGTTATTTTATCAGAGAATCCTTATGAGAAAGATGTCAAAAATCTCCGGGATATTCAGGTTAAGCAGCTTCTGCTGCAGGGACGTCCGTACAAGCCATTAAAGGGCAGTGCGATTAGCCAGGTTCTGAAGGGTATGAGAAGCAGGAGCAAAATCTAAATGGACAATTTAACATTAAAAGTTATAGCCAGAATTTATACGGATTTTGGCGAGAAGTTTGGTGTGCCAAGGCAGAGCGGCCTGGTTCCGGAACTGACCGGGAAGATAATATTTGAGCCGGAATATCGTGTGCCGGAGGCACTCTCCGGGATAGAGGGTTATTCGTGGCTGTGGCTTTTGTGGGGATTTTCGGAATCACCCAGGAATAAATGGTCACCGATGGTGCGTCCGCCAAGGCTGGGCGGCAACAAAAAAGCGGGTGTTTTTGCCACACGTTCTCCTTTCCGACCGAATCCGGTAGGCATGTCTTCTGTGAAAATAGAGGACATTCAGCTTCAGACAGATGAAGGACCTGTGATCATCGTTTCGGGTATTGACATGATGAACGGCACGCCGATTTATGATATTAAACCCTATCTGCCCCATGTGGACTGCCATCCGGAGGCACTTGGCGGCTTCAGCGGACAGTTCAAGGATTACAGGCTGAAAGTGGAATGCGCCCGGGAACTTCTGGTATGTTTTCCGCCGGACAAAAGAGAGGCATTGCTTGGTGTATTGGCACAGGATCCGAGACCGGCTTATCAGAATGATCCGGAGCGAGTGTATGGCGTTAATTTTGCCGGGCGAAATGTGCAGTTTAAGGTGGATGGTGATCGGCTGACTGTTTGCAGTGTGGATGGATGCACGATATAAGAATTGGGTATTGACAGGACCATGTAGAATTGAAGCAAATGATATGGAATCCTGCGTTTAATAGAATGTGGCCGAAATGAATAAATAATAAAAAGACAACAGGGAGTGACGACAATGGAGTATGTATATCCGGATTATTACCGGCAGTTTACATGTATCGGCGGAGAATGTCCGGATACGTGCTGTGCGGGATGGGAGATTGTCATTGATGACAAAACCCTTGAAAAGTATAAGAAATATCCCGGCGGTTTCGGTAATCGTCTGCGCAATTCAATTAATTTTAAGAGAAAAAGTTTTAAGCAGTATGACAGAAGATGTGCTTTCCTAAATGAGGAAAATCTCTGCGATATTTATACGGAAGCCGGGGAAAAACTGTTTTGTAAAACATGTAGACAGTATCCGAGGCATGAAGAAGAATATGAAAATGTCAGGGAATTGTCATTGTCTCTGTCATGCCCGGAGGCAGCGCGGATGATTTTGTCACAGGACAGACTGAATCTCATTTATGATGAAAAAAAAGGGCATTCAGAGGACTATGGGGATTTTGATGAACTGCTTTTTTCACAGCTTTTAGACGGCCGGGATGCTTTCTGGAAACTGATAGAAAATGAAAACGTACCGATGGCAGTGCGGATGATGCAGATGCTGTCCATGGGCCATCATTTGCAGAAAAATATCAGCGAAGGTCAGCTGTTTGGGCTGGAAAATATATATGACCATTATCTTTCAGAAGGGGCAGCAAACCGAATGAATGTGTACCTCAAAGAAAAATGGGAAAAGCCGGGAAGTCGTTATCATGTCATGAAAGGCATGTTTTCATGCCTGCATAAACTGGAAGCCTTATCCGCAGACTGGCCGGGGAAAGTAAGACATTATGAGAAAATCTTATTTAGCGGCGGCAGGAAAAAGTATGAGGCCCTGCACCAGTACCGGATGCCGGACAAAATAGCCGAGCAATTATTAAGCTATTTCATATACGTCTACTTCGCCGGAGCTGTTTACGACGGTATGCCGTATTCAAAAGTCAAACTGGCCGTCATCAGCACCATGCTCATCGAAGACATAGTCTGTGCAACAGCCGCAGAAAAAGGCGAACTCACCTTTGAAGAAATCGCAGACGCCGCCCATAGTTACGCTCGGGAAGTCGAACACTCCGACCTTAACCTCCAACGCCTGTCTATCATGTTCAGACACCAGAAATGCTTCCATATCGGACGCCTGTGCGGTGCATTGTTGGAATGGTAAGTATTTAATGTGCATTTGTGAGCAATACATTTTATTAATTGCTGATTTACAGTATTGCGGAGCACAACTTCTGATTGAAAAGTAACATCGCACTGAAAAACATCATGCGGCTGCATCAACACACTTCAAAAAAGGATTGCAGCTTGTTCTTCAGTACAGGTGCTTCAACACCGGCCGCTCCTTAGGCAGCGTATTTTGCTGCCTTAGTAGAGCCGCCAGGGGTTGGCAGTGCAAACGTGCCTGTACTGAAGAACAAGCTGCAATCCTTTTATCGTATACTGAGGCAGCCGCCCTATATTTTACAACTGCTCCGCAATACTGTAAATCAGCGCCTCCGTCTTTTCCCAGCCAAGGCAAGGGTCGGTAATGGATTTGCCAAATACGCCTTCACCGATCTTCTGATTGCCGTCTTCCAGATAGCTCTCAATCATGAAGCCCTTGACAAGCTTTTTGATGTCATCGGAGTGACGGCGGCTGTGCATGACTTCGTTGGCGATACGAATCTGTGCCATGTACTGCTTGCTGGAGTTGGAGTGGTTAGTGTCAATGATGCAGGCCATATTCTCAAGGCCTTTTTCGGCATAGCTCTCGTAGAGACGGCTGAGATTCTCAAAATGGTAGTTCGGGATATTGTTGCCGTGTTCATTGACAGCACCGCGGAGAATAGCATGAGTCAGCGGATTGCCGGGGGTTTTGACTTCCCAGCCTCTGTAGACAAACATCTGCGGACTCTGGGCAGCTTCTATAGAATTGAGCATCACAGAGATATCACCGCTCATCGGGTTCTTCATACCGCATGGGATGCCGACACCGCTGCCTGTAAGACGATGAATCTGGTCTTCTACGGAACGGGCACCTACAGCTACATAACTGAGCAGGTCAGAGAGGTAGCGGTGATTCTCAGGGTAGAGCATTTCATCGGCACAGGTAAGGCCGGTTTCTTCGATGGCTCTTGCGTGGAGCTTGCGGATGGCGATCAGACCTTCCAGAAGATCCGGCTGTTTCTCAGGGTCCGGCTGGTGGAGCATGCCCTTGTAGCCTTTGCCTGTTGTCCGGGGCTTATTGGTATAGATACGCGGTATCATAATGATTTTGTCAGCAACCTTCTCTTGAACCCTTGCCAGGCGGTGAATGTATTCCATCACCGGTTCTTCACTATCTGCTGAGCATGGGCCGATAATTAAAAGAAATTTATCAGATTCACCTGTAAAGACCTGTCGGATCGCTTCGTCACGTTCAGCCTTATGCTGGGCGATTTTTTCTGAAATCGGGAATTGTTTCTTAATTTCCTGTGGGATTGGGAGTTTACGGACAAACTCCATCTGCATCTGTTCATGATTCATGGGTCAAACCTCCGTTTTAGTTGAATTTATCTTTTATACAAATATTGTAAAAATCAAAGTGATACCATTATAACACAGTTGCTTTAAGGGTTCAACGCTTTAAATTGAGAAAAATAAAAAATGATTTGAAAGATCAAATAATATTTGAGGGTTTCGGGTTGGAATTTGCCGAAATATCATAGATAGGCTTGAATTACTATAGGAAATAGGAGTATAATCGGGTAAATAAACATTTTGTTAAAATAAACCATGTCAGAGAAACAATGTCATGACTATCAGACATGGACAAGATAAACGGAGGAATGAAGAATGTACAAAATTGTATCTAAGCTGTTAATGTACGGCGATATGCCGAAGGACAGCATTTTAATGCAGTTAAGTGATATTTTTAAACAGATGGATCAGGATACACAATCAAGAGATGAGCTGGTAACAAGGATTTTTACCCAGGTGAAACATCTGCTTCAGGTGGCCACCGATTATGGTTTTGACAAGAATCTCTGGCACAATTATCTGACTTATCTGTTGATTACAGATGAGAATCCTTTCAGTTTAACCTGTGAGAAAGTCGGGGCCAACGACGGCAGTGTCAACTTCTTTGCCAAAGGTGATTTTAAGGCATTTAAGGCTTTGTTTGACTTTGATTTTTCTGAAATTGAAGAACGTCTGGGCATTGATTGCTTTACAAGGCTCTCACAGTACAAGGCCATCGGCAAGAAAGAACTGATGTACAATAAGAATGTCAGTGAAAAAGTACAGGCTCTCAGTGAACATCTTGAAAAGACAGCCAATGAGGATGAATTTTTTGATGTGGTGACAGATTTCTACAAAGCCTATGGTGTGGGTATGTTCGGTCTGAATAAGGCATTCCGTATTGCGTCAAGAACAGAGAATCATGTGGAATTCTGTCCGATCAACAATATGGATATGGTGATGTTAGATGATCTGGTAGGTTATGAGATCCAGAAGAAGAAGCTGGTGGACAACACAGAGGCTTTTGTTCAGGGAAGAAAAGCCAACAATGTGCTGCTCTTTGGTGACAGCGGTACAGGTAAGTCCACAAGTATCAAGGCCATTGTCAATGCTTATTATGACCAGGGTCTGCGAATGATCGAGATTTACAAGCATCAGTTCAGAGACCTGTCCAACGTTATTGCACAGATTAAAAACCGCAATTATCGCTTTATTATTTATATGGATGACCTTTCTTTTGAAGAGCATGAAATTGAATACAAGTTCCTGAAAGCAGTTATTGAAGGCGGTGTTGAGACAAAACCTGAGAATATCCTGATTTATGCCACATCCAACAGACGTCATCTGATCAAAGAGACATGGAATGACAGGAATGATATGGAGTACGAGAATGATCTTCATCGTTCTGATACAATGGAAGAAAAACTGTCTCTTGTTAATCGTTTTGGTGTTCAGATCAGTTACTCCAAGCCATCTAAGAAAGAATTCAATGAGATCGTTATTGAACTGGCTCGCCGTGCAGGTCTGAACATGACAGATGAAGAACTCTGTGCAGAGGCGAATAAGTGGGAGATGCGTCACGGCGGTATTTCCGGACGTACCGCACAGCAGTTTATCAATTACCTGCAGGGTACAGTGGAGATTTAAGATGCTGTATCGGATTACGGATGGCACCCTGGCCATTGGCGGTGAAAATCTTCTGGAACACTTTGATTTTGAAATCAAGGGCAGGGAACGGATTGCTATTACCGGTCCGAACGGTTCGGGCAAGACAACGTTTCTTCGGTTGATTGCCGGCGAACTGTCTCTGGAAAGAGATGACTGCAGGCAGGGTGAGGGTATTTATCTGGCAAGAAATGTGACCATTGGTATGCTGCGGCAGCAGGCTTTTGTAGATACCTCTCATACGATTCAGGAAGAAATGATGGAACTGTGTCCTTCAAGAGATACCTGGGACCGGGAGCGCTTTGAATTCGAGCAGGAATATGACAGGATTTTTACCGGCTTTGGTTTTGCAAAAGAAGATAAAGAAAAACTTTTATCGGATTTTTCCGGAGGAGAACAGACAAAGATCGCCATGGTACGGCTGCTTCTGGCAAAACCGGATATCCTGTTGTTAGATGAGCCAACGAATCATCTGGACATGGAGAGTGTCCGGTGGCTGGAAAATTACCTGCAGAATTATCCGGGCGCGGTTGTCATGGTTTCCCATGACCGATATTTTATCGATGAAACGGCAGAAATTGTCTATGAGCTGACAGATAAGAAGCTTGTACGCTATGTGGGCAATTATACCCAGTTTCGACAGCAGAAGCTGAAGAATCTGGCCATCTGGAAGAAGCAGTACGAGCAGCAGCAGGCAGAATTGGAACGACTAAATCAGCTGGTCGAGCGTTTCAAGCACAAACCGAAAAAGGCAGCTTTTGCCCGATCCAGAAAAAAAATGATAGAGCGCATGGAGAAATTGCCGGATCCGCCGACACTGGCAGAACATATTTTTACCGGGGAACTGGTACCTGCGGTGATGGGCGGCAAATGGGTAGCTGAGGCAGAAGAATTGAAGATTGGTTACGACGGCAAGGCTATTGCAGAACTTTCATTGCGCATCCGACGGGGACAGAAGATTGGCATTATCGGGCCAAACGGTGCCGGCAAGACCACATTTCTCAAGACAGTAGCGGGACTTCTGTCACCTGTCAAGGGCAAATGTCAGCTGGGACTTCATATTGAACCGGGATATTTCGATCAGCAGACGGCGTCACTGACATCTGACAAGAAAGTGCTGGAACATTTTCATGACCTTTTTCCTGCCATGCCGGAGAAAGATGTCAGGAATGAACTGGCGGCATGGCTTTTTGAAGGGGCAGATGTGCAGAAAACAGTCAGCGACCTTTCCGGCGGGGAGAAAGCCCGGCTCGTATTGGCAGAAATCCTTGAGAAACGGCCGAATTTCCTGATGCTGGACGAGCCTACCAATCATATGGACATTCCTGCAAGAGAAACATTGGAATCGGCTTTTAGAGCTTACAAAGGCACTATGCTCTTTATTTCCCATGATCGTTATTTCGTTGAACAGGTGGCGGATGCGCTGCTGATTTTTGAGAACGGTCAGGTATCCTATTACCCATTTGGATACAGGCATTATATGGAACGGCTGGAGCGGATGAAACAATACCGGGCTGCCGGTGTTTCAGAAGAAGACGCCGCCGTTGTCCTGGGACAGATGAGCGCCGAGGACCAGGCCCTCATTGCGGGCTTGAAAAATGTACCGAAGGGCGCTACACTGCTTGGACATGAACTGTCCACAGACCAGGCCTTTCTCGACTGGCAGTTAAGATTGGCAGCAGAAGCTATGGCAGATGCGGCTGAGAAAGTGGAGAATTATTATCATTCGGTGAAGAAAATGAAGCAGGATGAGTGGAAAAAGTGGATAGAGCAAGTATGCGATGATGAAGTTGGTTCATCGGATGTCAAAGAACTAACTTCTGTTGATGAAAATCTATATCCCGAAAGTGTCGGAAGTCAGGTGGATGATGTATTAGAACAATGGTATAAGTCGTGTTTAGACTGGTACGATATCTGGGAAGAAATGCATCCTCAAATGCTAGAACATAAAGAAGAATATCCAGATGCAGAATTGACGATGAAACTTCATGAAGCAGAAGAAGCTGTGAAGAATGAAAAGGCATGGCTTAGTCTGGATGAATTGAAAAATCAAGTAGAACAATAAAATATAAGACATAAAAAACAGAGTTTTAAGCAGTTATCAAATAAATATCCTGATAAGCAAAATCATTTTCAGATGACTTTGATATGCTTATTCAGGATATTTTTGTTTTAAGTATTCGTCAAGTTAGTTGGTGTTTAAAATTCTATTTTCTAGTCATTTTTTACAGCCTGAACCAGACAGCGCTTTTTGAAAAAAGCAATACCATAGCATAGAATCTGGTCATACTCATCTTCATATTCTTTGGCATACATTTTCTCTTCAATCTGCTGCAGAGCAGCGTCACAATCTGATTCCATCTGCTCAAGAGATTTTGAGTACTTTGCTTCGAAGACGGCAACGCGGCTGTTTTCAGTATCATAGACCACAACATCACTGCGGCCTTCACCATGTTCCTTATGCGCATCAGCAGAACCAGAGAACGGCTGAGGTGAATTTTGCCGGCAGTGCCTGCTTTCAATTCAAGAAAAATCTGTTTATCATCGCTGTCTATAATCGGACAATCAAGCAAATATGCATGTTCTTTGTATAAATCAGCAATCTGGGCAGCAAGCTGACCGTATGCGTCATCAAAATTCAGCCCATCCACATCTTTGAAAGTCAGAAAGAGTGTGGGATATTGATTCATCCATTTCTGGCAGGACGCAGTATCTTTGGAAATTTCAAGTCCTTCAAATAAAGTGTCACTGTTTTTATGAATATCGAAGAAAGCAGCCAGCATGCTCATGCTAAGGTTTTTGCCAAAACGGCGGGGCCTTGTAATGAGGGTGACTTTTGCGGCAGAGTTGTTTAATAATTCGGCAATCAGGCCGGTTTTATCAACGTAGTAATATCCGTTTTGACGGATTTCTGAAAAGTCAGAAATACCAACAGGAATATTGAATGTTTGCATCATGCCAGCTCCTTTCTGAAAAAATAATCGAATTCGATGATGGTTTCAATGTAATTATCATATCACAGCAGCGGAGGTTTTACAATTACAGGCAGAGTTTGTTGTTAGGAATAATATTTACTTTTTGAATCATACTGATACAAAAGACACATTCTACGTGGAGGCTTATGTATGATTCAGAAAGTTGGCAATAATTCAATGATTTTTGAGAAGCCGCCGGTGATTCTGGCGGCTTCTTCTGTTGTAGGGGAGAAAGAGGGACAGGGACCTCTTGGACAGTATTTTGATCATGTGGAGAAAGACCCGAAGTTTGGCATGGAGACATGGGAGCAGGCAGAGAGTACCATGCAGCTGATGGCGGCAGAGAAAGCGATTAAAAAGGCCGGTTTATCCAAAGAACAACTGGATTTTCTTTTTGCCGGAGATCTGTTGGGGCAGCTGATTGCTACATCTTTTGGACTGATGGAGCTGGAACGGCCGGTTTTCGGTGTGTATGGGGCATGTTCCACCATTGGAGAATCCCTGCTTCTGGCTTCTATGGCCCTGTGCGGCGGTGCAGGCAATTATGCTTTGACAGTGACTTCGAGCCATTTTGCCGGAGCCGAAAAGCAGTTTCGCTTTCCATTGCCCTATGGTAATCAGAGGCCGTTATCCGCCACCTGGACCGTTGTAGGTAGTGGAGCCGTGATCGTGGCGGCAGAAGATAAAAAAGGTAAAGCTATGGCGAAAATCACTGGAGGAACTCCCGGGCGTATCATTGATTTTGGTGTGAAAGATTCTATGAATATGGGGGCTTGCATGGCACCGGCGGCCTGTGATACCATTTGTCAGCATTTAAAGGATTTTAACAGGCAGCCCACAGATTATGATGCTATTATCACCGGAGATTTGGGGAAAGTGGGACAGCAGATTCTTCTGAAATTGGTGGCTGAACATGGCTATGATATCAGTGACAGGCATTTGGACTGCGGTATGCTGATCTTTGACCCGGAGAGCCAGGATACCCATGCGGGAGGCAGCGGCTGCGGATGCAGTGCAGTAACACTGGCGGCCTATCTGCTGCCGAAAATAAATCGGGGAGAATGGCAGAGAATACTATTTGTACCCACAGGCGCATTGTTGTCAACGGTGAGCTTTAATGAAGGACAGAGTGTACCGGGAATTGCCCACGGGGTTGTGATTGAGAAAATCTGATTGAATGATGGCAGTCGGACGATTATCTTGTTGTCAAATATTAAGTAGTTTAATTAAAATCTGTATACTGATGATAAAAATTAAAAAACGGAAGATAAAGGAAGAAAATGAAAATAGAAAATGTAAGCAGTCTACTTAAGTTGTATGACAAGAGGAATCTTGTTTACAAAAGAGAAAGCCCGCTGTAAAACCTTCAAATATAGGTTTTACAGCGGGTTTTATAATGACTGAAATTTTTAATTCTCTTCCAGTCCGGCCAGCAGTCGGAGATTCTTCTTCAGAATCTGCTGTTCTTCTTCCGGGATGGAAGCCAGGATATCCAGATTAGCCTGATCAATGGTGTCCAGAACCGGTTTCTCAAGGGAAGCCCCTTTCTCTGTCAGAACAACTTCTATGTAGCGGCGATCTTCTGTGCTGACTTGACGTTTTAACAGATCCTTCTTCTCCATACGGTCAAGAATACCTGAAATTGTTGAATTTTCAAGTTTCAATTCGGATGCAATTTCCTTAGGTGTCGTCTTATCACCTTTCCAGAGACAGTAAAGAACACCATACTGCACAGGTGTAACATCATAATTTTCAAGGCGTTTGCTGACTTCCTGGAAGACTCTGTGCTGGGATGTGGTAAGTAGATAGTTAATACATTGATTTAATTCCATAGGGAACTCCCTTCTTTTTGAATACATTCTATATGTTTAGGCTGTTAATAATTAACAGACGAACTGTTTGTTAGTTTAAAGGTCTTTTGAATGATTGTCAAGTTTTATAAAGGTTTTTATTTGGAATATACGCATGATTTAAGGGAATAGTGTATATAACAAAAATGATGCCAATTGAAAAAAATGGAGGAAAATTATTCAATGAGCTTCAAAAAACGTCAATATAGACAAAAATAAATTGTGATTTTTGTGACAAAATCAATTAAAATTGCATAGACAAATTCAATTGTTAAGAGTATAATAAATGCATACACAAACAATTAGTGTACCAATAATTGCTTGCGTAAATAATTAATTATGTATCATAAGTTTAGGAGGATGCTTTATGAACAATTTATTAATGGAAGTCGAAAATGAGGTAGCAGTAGTAACAATTAACAGACCAAAGTCACTGAATGCATTGAATAGTGAGACACTTGCAGAACTTGACCAGTGTTTTGGTGAAATTGCAGAACGCAAAGATATTAGAGTTGTTATTCTGACAGGTTCAGGCACAAAAGCTTTTGTTGCAGGCGCAGATATTTCTGAGATGGTCAATGCAACACCTGCTGAAGGAAGAAAGATGGGTCTTCTTGCTAAAGAAGCTTTCTTAAAGCTTGAAACAATGCCTCAGGTTACAATCGCAGCAGTTAACGGATACGCTCTCGGCGGTGGCTGCGAGATTTCTATGGCATGCGATATTCGTGTAGCATCTGACAATGCTAAGTTTGGCCAGCCTGAAACAGGTCTTGGTATTCTTCCGGGATTCGGCGGTACACAGCGTCTGCCTCGTCTGGTAGGTAAGGGCCGTGCAAAAGAACTGATCTTCACATGTGATCAGATTGATGCTCAGGAAGCTTACAGAATCGGTCTTGCCAACAAGGTTGTTCCTCAGGAAGAATTGCTTGATACATGTAAAGCAATGGCTAAGAAGATCATGTCCAAGGGCAGCTATGCTGTATCTCTTGCTAAACAGGCTATCAACACAGGTATGGATACAGATCTTGCAAGTGGTCTTACACTTGAAGCAAATCTGTTCGGCTTATCATTCTCAACAGATGATAAGAAGGAAGGTATGACAGCATTCCTTGAAAAACGTAAAGCAAACCTGACAGATTTCTAATTGGATTGATCTGAGTTTAATTGAAGAGACGGTTTGACATTTTCGGGGCGAAATGCACGGGTTGTATTTCGCCTCATTTAGAAAAGAGAGTTGTTTATTATTTAACATAATGTTTATGTTGCGTGTTATTTAGGAGAGAGTATGAACATTCATATTTTAGTATTAGTTATTGCAATTGCCCTTTTCGGTGTACTTGCTTTTAAGCAGATGAGTGCACTGATTCTGGCTCCCCTTGTTACCATTTTTGTTATTTTGTGTTCCGGTTTGCCGATTCTTGATAGTCTGAAAGGACTTTTCATGCCGGCAGCAACAGATTATATTACCAAATATTTTTTAACATTCTTTGTTGGTGCTCTTTTTGGTGCGGTTTATCAGTATACAGGTGCCGCAGAATCTATTGCAAGAGCCATCGCAGGACTTTGCCACGGCAAGTTTGTTGCACCAATTATCATGTGTATCACAGGTATCCTTACTTTCGGTGGTGTCAGCGGTTTCGTTGTATTCTTCGTTATCTACCCAATCGCCCTGAACCTTTTCAAAGAAGGCAACCTGACAAGAAGATTGATTCCTGCTGCTATTTCAGCCGGATGCTGGACATGGTCCATGTCAGCGCCTGGTTCACCATCCATCCAGAACGTTATCGCTATGGATAGTCTTGGTACACCATCAACAGCAGCTTTTGTACCATCATTGATTACAGCAATCGTTATGTTTGCGTTAATCTTTGTATGGTTGGAAGTCAGAGCAAGAAGCTTTACAAAGAAAGGTATTGTATTTGACGATCCATCTTTGAAATATCAGTTGTCACCTGAAGAATTACCAAATCCTGACGAAGAAAAAGATCTTCCGAATGTGATCGTAGCAATTCTTCCAATTATTTTAATCCTTGTTTTATTCAACAATCCAATGCACCCATTCCCTGTTGAGACATCTGTATTTGCAGGTGTAGCACTGGCAACAATCCTGATGTTTAAGAGAATTAAGGGTGTTAATGCATGGATTGGCGTTTTCAACAAAGGTGCAGCAGATTCAGGTGTTGCTATCCTGAATACAGCTATCGTTGTTGGTTTCGGTGGTGTTGTTCAGAATACACAGGGCTTCAATGATCTTGTAACAGCACTGAAGAATATGTCCATGCAGCCGCTTGTATTCGTTATGATTACAGTTGCTATCTGTGCCGGTGCCTGCGGTTCCGCTTCAGGTGGTATGGGTGTTGCATTCAACGCATTGAAAGATACATATCTTCAGATGGGTGTTTCCCTTCCATATGTACATAGAATCGCAGCTATCGCAGCTGGTACTCTTGATACTCTGCCTCATCAGGGTGCTCAGATTACATTGCTTGGTATCTGTAAGCTGACACATAAGGAAGCATATTGGGATATCGCTGTTACACAGATTTTCATCCCATTCATCTGCTGTGGTGTCTTCATCTTACTTGCACAGTTGGGCTTATAGAATTAAGAAAATTTCTGAAATTAATGTAACTGTTCAGAGCTAACCTCCAAAATGCTACGCATTTCGTCGGTGTGGCGTATCCGCCAAATAAAATTTCAAAAACAGTCTTAAAAATACAAGCATTTTATACCTGTTTTTTGAAATTTTGCTTGGCTCTGAACAGTTACAAATTAATATTGATGATGGAAACAGTCTCCGGATTCTCACTTGTATGTGGTGGGAATCCGGAGTTTTGTTTGTTATAGATAGGGGATGGATGAGGAATGGGTGATAAGTTTTTGGAAATCAATCGGCATTTCACTGGAAAAAACAGTGGCTTCCTGACATCCCGGAAGCTGACAGGTGATTTCGAAACTATGAAGAGCCGCGCGGTCAAATCCAAGAAATCCGGCATGTCCGTAAATGGAATCTCCAAGAAGCGGATGGGACAAACTGGCCATGTGGACCCGGATCTGGTGTGTTCGTCCGGTTTGAAGTTTTAAACGGACAAGAGAAAAAGGTGTTCCTTCTTGGGAAAATTCAGATAAAACTTCATATTCTGTTCTTGAAGGACGTCCGGCATCGGAAACCTGATAACGGTTAAAACAATCCGGGACTTTCTCAATGGGGCGGTCAATCAGACCTGATTTGGACTGATTGCTCCAGTGACCCTCTGTCAGAGCCAGGTAAACCCGGGAGAGGGTATGGCTGGCTCGCTGCCCTTCCAGCTGCTGGGCGGCATATTTATTCTTTGCCACAAGAATCAGACCGCTGGTATCCTTATCCAGACGACCGATGGGACAAAGCAGCGGCTGCTCCGGCAGCAGCCGGTAATGCCAGGCCAGATAACTGAGCAGCGTATCCGAATAGTGCCCGTGACAAGGGTGGATCACCAGTCCTGAGGGCTTGTTTACAAGCACGATATCTTCATTTTCAAAAGCGATCGATACAGGACCCTCAGCCGGTACAATCTTCTGAGTACGGTCGTTGGGCATATTAAAAACAAGGCAGTCCCCTGTGTGAAGCACACCCCGTGTGGTTACACACTGGCCATTAATCAGAATGCCGTTCTCACGAAACTTCACCGAACGCAGAAAAGCCCGGGACAGACCGGCTATATTGCGGGCATAGGCATTTACAGACAGGCCCTCTGCCTCCGGTTCAATGATATATGAAAGCTGCCGCATGATAATCATTTCTCCTTTTCCAAATTTTGTGTTTTGAGAAGCTGGCCAATGCACAGTTCAAATCGGGCAGCTTCATCCAAGTGTACGAACTCAAAATGATAGTAGTAATACTATATCATAAAATTGAACAATTGGTTAAGTATGAAGAGAAAAATTAAAAAAGTTTAAATTGATGTCAAAACTAAATAGCGTGCAGAAGGTTAACTTCAAAAAGGAAATCCTTAGACGTTTGTTCATACAGGTGCTTCCGGCTCGGCCAGTACTTAGGCGGCTGCGAAGGTATTCGCAGGCACCTTATGTACTGCTGCCAGAGCCGGGCAGCGGGAGCGGCCTGTATGAACAAACGTCTAAGGATTTCATTTAGAGACAATGAAGGCTGCACGCTGCTTATAGCTTTTGAATCGAAAATGTGGTATGATTAAGGAAAATTGTTTTGGAGGTATTTGAGTATGGCAACACCGCATAATCGCGCTGCAAATGGTGAAATTGCAAAGACTGTTCTGATGCCGGGAGACCCACTGAGAGCAAAGTGGATTGCTGAGACGTATCTGACAGATGTTCAGCTTGTCAGTGATGTCCGCAACGTGTATTGTTATACAGGTCAATATAAAGGTGCAACAGTATCTGTGATGGCTTCCGGAATGGGAATGCCGTCCATTGGCATTTATTCTTATGAATTATATAAATTTTATGATGTGGAGAATATTATCCGTATCGGTTCCGCAGGAGCCTATACAGACAAGCTGAAGGTACTGGATGTGGTGCTGGCAGATGCTGTTTGGAGTGAATCCACTTATGGACAGGCACAGAGCCTGGATATGAAGAACTGGCAGTATCCGTCAGAAGAGCTGAATCGACAGATCAAGGATACAGCATTGAAGATGAATAAGAAGCTTGTTTCAGGTCCGATTCATTCCAGTGATGTTTTTTATCATGAAGCGGATGCCAATGATGTACTTCGCAAGATGGTTGATGCAGAGGGGCTGCTTTGCGTTGAGATGGAATCCTTTGCGCTGTTCCACAATGCAGAGATTCTTGGCAAGAATGCAGCCTGCCTGCTGACGATTTCTGATTCTCTGGTAACAGGTGAGGAACTGGATGCAGATACCAGAGCGACTGCTTTTGCAGAGATGGCAGAGCTGGCTCTTGAGGCAGCCATCGCAGTTTAAGATAAAGCAGAACAGCAATTTTGAATAAAAACATGGTTGCAGAGCATTTTAAAATTTGGCACCATAATTTGATGACAAGATGTGAAGTTGGATGCAGTCAAAATGACATCAAAGTGAGGAAACAGATAAAATGATAACAGTAAGAGAAAGATTGGCAGCCCTCAGAGAGAAGATGGCTGATTATAAAATGGATATGTACCTGATCGGTTCAGAAGATTTTCATGGTTCCGAATATGTAGGAGAGCATTTCAAGTGCCGTGCTTTTATTTCCGGTTTTACAGGTTCGGCGGGTACAGTCCTTGTGACCAGGGATTTTGCAGGACTTTGGACGGACGGAAGATATTTTCTTCAGGCAGAGGCGCAGCTTGTGGATACAGGGATTGAATTGTTCAAGATGGGCAATGAAGGTGTACCGACTATTGAAGAATATATCGTGTCACACATTGGAGAAGGACAGAGCCTTGGTTTTGACGGAAGAACCGTTAATGCCAGAAACGGTCAGGAATATGTTCGTAAGTTAAGCGAAAAAGGTGCATCCGTCAATGGCCGGTATGATTTGGTGAATGAAATCTGGACTGAGCGTCCGGAATTGTCTGCGGAGCCTGCATGGCTGTTGGATATTGCTTATGCAGGACAGTCAAGAGAGGACAGAATTGCCATCATTCGTCAGGCGATGGCAGAGAAGAAAGCGGACTGGTTTGTGCTGACTTCCCTGGATGATATTGCATGGCTTTTGAATTTCAGGGGCAATGACGTACAGGACAATCCGGTTGTTCTGGCTTATCTGATGATGAGTGCAGACAGTCTGAGACTTTACACGAATGCAGATGATTTTAAAGATGAGGACAGAAAAACACTGGAGAGGGCCGGTGTAGAATTCCTTGAATACAATGACATTTATGAGGATGTTGCGAAGCTGACAGAGAATCAGACAGTTATTTATGACGGCTCTGCTTTGAATTACGCAATTCTTGAGAGAATGCCTGAATCTGCGAAAAAGATAGATGAGCAGAATCTGACATTGCTGCCGAAGGCCATCAAGAACCCTGTAGAGGTTGAAAATATCCGTCAGGCCCATATCAAAGATGGCATTGCTCTGACAAAGTTTATGTACTGGCTGAAGAAGAATATCGGCAAAATACCGATGACAGAGATCAGTGCTGCGGAGAAGATGGAAAGCTTCCGCAAAGAGCAGGAAGGGTATCTTGAACCGAGTTTTGAGCCGATCAGCGGATATGGTGTGCATGGTGCCATTGTGCATTATTCTGCCACACCGGAAACGGATGCCAAGCTGGCACCGAAGGGACTGCTTCTGATGGATACAGGCGGCCAGTATATGGAAGGAACAACAGACATTACCCGTACTTTTGTATTGGGTGAACTGACGGATGAAGAGAAGAAATTCTTCACACTGGTGCTTCGCGGCAACCTGAATCTGGCTGGGGCAAGATTCCTGCATGGATGCAAAGGCTACAATCTGGATTATCTGGCCAGAGAACCTCTGTGGCAGATCGGTATGGATTATAATCATGGTACAGGTCATGGCGTAGGCTATTTGCTCAATGTTCATGAGAGTCCGAATGGCTTCAGATGGAAGATGCTGCCAAACCGCAATGAAGGATGTGTTCTGGAGGAAGGAATGCTGACATCTGACGAGCCCGGCGTTTACCTGACCGGCAAATTCGGTATTCGTCATGAAAATCTCATGGTCTGCATGAAGGGTGAGAAGAATGAATACGGTCAGTTTATGTATTTTGATACAGTGACGCTTGTGCCTTTTGATCTGGATGGTGTGGATCCGACATTGATGACAGCGCGTGAGAAACAGCTTCTGAACGATTACCACCAGAAGATTTATGCGATTATCGGACCGCATTTGAATGCAGAAGAACAGGCATGGTTAAAAGAGGCTACACGGGCAATCTAACCGATGAGATACATGCTGTGCGGCTTTTAATGGGCAGGAGAGATCAATGCAGAGAATATATTTAAATGACAACTGGTATTTTACAAAAAATTATATAGAGGACCTGTTGAACCCGGAGGCTGATTTGTCAGAGCTGGAGAAGGTGCGAATTCCACACAATGTGTGTGAATTGCCGTACAGCAATTTTGATGAAATGTCTCTGCAGCAGCTTTGTGGCTACAGGCGCAGTCTGATTGTGGAAGATGCATGGCGCAGCGGACACCTGCTCCTGACCTTTGAGGGGGCTGCCCATGAAGCTGTGGTTTATGTGAATGGACATCAGGCAGTGAAGCATTATGGTGGATATACAGCTTTCTCGGTGGATATTCTTCCGTTTCTTGCAGAAGGCAGTGAACAGATCATCACCGTGCGGTTAGACAGCAGAGAGTCTCTGAATCAGCCGCCTTTTGGATCAGTGACAGAGTCTCTGACTTATGGCGGTATTTACCGGGATGTCTATCTGGATGTGAAGAATGATTACTATATAGAAGATATCTATACAGCCACACCGGATGTCAGGACGGATGAGAAAATATTAAAGGCAGAGATTAAGCTGAATGCATATACAGAAGGCCTGATACTGGCTGCCCATCTGGATACATGGACGGAGATTCCTGTGGAAGATGACAATCTTCAGCACTGGGATCTGAAAAATGCGGAGGTGTATTTCCGAACCTCCTGTCTGACTTATACAGTGCCGGATGCAATGCTCTGGGATGTGGAGATGCCGAATCTATATATATTAACCGTGGAACTCATAAAAGATGGGCAGTGCATTGACAGCAAAAAAGTCAGGGTTGGATTCAGAGAAGCTGTCTTTGATGGCGAAGGTTTCTGGCTGAATGGACGTATTCTGAAATTATGTGGTTTTGGCAGATATCAGAGCTGGCCATATACAGGGTATGCCATGCCGAAGTCACCCCAGCAGCTGGATGCAGATCTTCTGAAATTTGAACTTGGAGCCAATGCAGTGCGGACGCTGCAGGGACCGCAGTCACAGTATTTTATGGATCGATGTGATGAAATCGGTCTTCTGGTTATCCCTGAAATACCGGGATGGCAGTTTGTGGGGGATACTCGCTGGAAAAAGATTACAGTGAGAAATGTCCGGGAGATGATTATGCAGTATCGCAATCACCCGTCTGTGATTTTGTGGGATGTGCGTGTCAGCGATTCGGATGATGTGGATCCGCTTTATTATAAAACAAGCCGTCTGGCGAAGGAACTGGATGTCTACCGCCAGACAGGCGGTGTGCGGGATTTTGCAGGCAGCCGCTTTTTTGAAGATGTGTACCTGTATGATGATATGAGTCAGGATGCAGGAAGTGCTTCGGTTAATAGTGAAAGTATCTGTCAGGATCCGTCCAAAAGCTGTATTCTGGCGGGACATCACAGCCTGACAGAAGATACGAAGGCAGGCGGTATTGAGTCTTATATCCGTCAGATGGTGCAGCAGGCGAAAGTCTGGCGGGCAGCAGAAAGCAATGACAGTCTGGCAGGCAGTCTATCACCGAAGATGACAGATTATCCGATCAGCCGCAGATACAGCGGAGGCAGCGGAATTTGCATGAGAGGTGTCATGGACTGGTTCAGAAATCCGAAATTAGCTGCTGCACTGTTTAAGAGCCAGAGGGAGGATGAACCGGTATGCGTGGCTGCGGTACCGGTCAGTGATCAGATGATTGTGCTGACAAATGCGGATCATATTCTTCTGTATTGTGATAACAAGCTGGTTGATGAGTTCTATCCTGATGAGAAAGAATTTCGGGATTTGGTACATCCTCCGATCATCATTGAGCATCTGTGTGATATTCTCCATACCGGACAGAATCCGCACTCATACTTTGCGAAATATCATGCAGTGACATGGAGGATAGAAGCTGTGAAAGATGACAATGTCATTGCAAAAACCTGCGTCAGCC